>OJFS01000003.1_pt1 | contig 193866 bp, 161 predicted proteins | sample 1594231 | NCBI WGS metagenome assembly OJFS01 (sample SAMN05416847, study PRJEB24817) | seawater metagenome | isolation source: Sea water | place: Canada:Atlantic | collected 2013-07
ATTTCCAGAAGCGACCCACCTGACTCGAAATGATTTGAAGCATGTTCTTTGCAAGGAGTACAAAAAACGGTCTGGCTTCTAGCACTTATTCCAAATCTTTCTTTAAACCAAGTATCTGCGGCCTCATGAATATTGCGAGGTGTAGTTTTGGGCATTCTAGGTCTTTTTAAATTTTTATTTTGATAAATACCATCTTCCAAAAAATGACTTGTACCTCTGTATAAATGATTCATTTTTCTCCTGTTTGAAGTAATTTTAAAATCCATTTAAGCAATATATTTATCCTCTATTTCCGTAGCCCCATTCGCTAAGAAGCTACTGTTACATTGGGCCTAGATATCACTTAGCATAAAATAAAAGGGGTCAGAGTCATTTTAAAATACTGGACCTAAACTTGTCACATAAGCCTGTTTAGCTGTTTAGCTGTTTAGCTGTTTTAATAAATCCTAAAAATCTCAACTTAAGAAAAAGAAACACCGTCTTGTATAGCAAAGCCATGCTTTTGATTTACAGCGACTCCAATTTTGCAGATTTTAAATAGACTTGTCAGATGGCCTGACATGGACGTCAGGGCAAGGCGAACCGCTTTACATGGATGTTACCTTTCGCCGCTCTGGCATTGAAGTCTATTATAAATATGAATTGAAAATTGGCTGGAGCGCGGCTTCTTTTGCCTACTTTTCTTAGCTGTTGAAGAAAAGTAGGTCTCCCAACATGGATGCTGGGAGAAAAAAGCCATGGATGGCGGTAAGCGAAGCGCATGCTTTTAAGCGTAGCGCCCCTACTCTTCTATATAACTCTCAATACTAGGGCAAGAGCAGATCAAATTACGGTCCCCGAACACATCATCGATGCGGTTAACCGAAGGCCAGAATTTGTTTTTCGCTACGCTTGCCACTGGGTAGGCCGCTGTATGGCGATCGTAGCTGCGATCCCAGTTGGCGTCGCAGATATCGTCTAGGGTGTGCGGTGCGTTGTGTAATGGGTTGTCTGTTGCGCTCCACTCACCTGACTCTACTTTTGCTGCTTCTGCGCGTATGCACACCATGGCTTCGATGAAACGGTCTAGTTCGACTTTGGCTTCTGATTCTGTTGGCTCGATCATCAACGTGCCCGCCACTGGGAAGCTCATAGTAGGTGCATGAAAGCCATAGTCGTTAAGGCGTTTGGCGATATCGACTTCAGTTACGCCTGATGCTTCTTTTATCGGGCGCAAGTCGATAATACATTCGTGTGCTACGCGGCCATTTCGCCCGCGATACAATACGTTGTAGTGGCCGTCTAGCTTATTGGCGATGTAGTTGGCGTTTAAAATTGCCACTTCGGTAGCCTTTTTAAGCCCAGCGCTGCCCATCATTTTGATGTACATGTAGCTGATAGGTAAAATAGACGCACTGCCCCATGGCGCGGCAGATACCGCACCGTTACCGGCACTGGTGTTGCCCGTGTCGATGACTTTGTGGTTCGGTAAGAATGGCGCTAAATGCGATTTAACCCCGATTGGCCCCATACCTGGGCCGCCACCACCGTGTGGAATACAAAACGTTTTGTGCAAGTTCAAATGAGATACGTCAGAGCCGATATGCCCTGGTGACGTAATGCCCACCTGTGCGTTCATATTCGCGCCATCTAGGTAAACCTGCCCACCAAATTCGTGCACTATGTCGCACATTTCTTTGATGGTTTCTTCGTATACGCCATGGGTTGATGGGTAGGTGATCATGGCGCAAGACAAATTGTCGGCAACTTCTTCGGCTTTTTTACGTAAATCAGCTAAATCGACGTTACCGTTGTTATCACACTTCACGACCACTACTTTTAAGCTGACCATTTGCGCAGACGCTGGGTTAGTACCGTGTGCTGAGCTTGGGATAAGGCAAATATTACGGTGCCCTTCGTTGCGGCTTTCGTGATAACGCTGAATAGCGATAAGGCCTGCGTATTCGCCTTGTGCCCCTGAGTTAGGCTGCATTGAAAGCGCATCGTAGCCTGTGATGTCTAGCAACCATTCGCTTAATTCGCTGAGCATTTGGCTGTAGCCTTGTGCTTGTTCAACTGGCGCGAAGGGGTGTAATTTACCGAATTCAGGCCAAGTAACTGGGATCATCTCAGCGGTGGCGTTAAGCTTCATGGTGCATGAGCCAAGGCTTATCATCGAGTGATTAAGCGCTAAATCTTTGTCTTCTAGTGATTTGATATAACGCAGCATTTCAGTTTCTGACTGATAGCTGTTGAACACTTCGTGAGTCAAAATATCGCTGGTACGCACTAGCTCAGCAGGAATAGATTGACTGCCCTTAGCCACAATTTGCTGGTCGAGTAAGTTAATGTCGATACCGTGGTCATCGCCTAGCAACACGTTAAACAAGCTTTGTATGTCATCACGGGTGGTGGTTTCATCAAGGCTGATACCCACAGCACCTTCGATGTCGGTACGTAAATTCATTTTCGCGCTATGAGCCGCTGCCACAATCGCGTCTTTTTTATCGCCCACGTTAACTGTGATGGTATCGAACCAAGTGTTATTCACTAGGCTCAGGCCTGTGTCGGCGTGCTGCGAAATACCGGCAGCAAGAATGTCAGCAAAGCGGTGAATGCGTGAAGCAATTGTTTTTAGACCGTCAGGACCGTGGTACACAGCGTAGAACGATGCCATGTTGGCCAGCAACACCTGAGCGGTACAAATGTTTGAGTTGGCCTTTTCACGGCGAATGTGTTGCTCACGAGTTTGTAGCGCCATGCGCAGGGCTGGGCGACCACGCGTGTCTTTTGACACACCAATAATACGCCCAGGAAGTGAGCGTTTATAAGCATCACGTGTCGCAAAAAAGGCTGCGTGTGGGCCGCCATAGCCCATAGGTACACCAAAGCGCTGAGCAGAGCCAAGCACAACGTCTGCGCCCATTTCACTTGGCGCTTTAAGTAATACCAAGCTCATAATATCAGCCGACACCGCCACTATGCCTTTGTTGGCTTGTACTTCGGCGATGATGTCGGTTAGGTCATTTACTGCACCTGTGGTGCCTGGGTATTGTAACAAGGCACCAAACACATCGTGGCTGGCAGCATCTGCCGCTTTGCCCACAACAACGTCAAAACCGAACATATCAGCACGGGTTTGAATAACATCAAAGGTTTGCGGGTGCACATCGTCAGCCACAAAAAACAAATTAGATTTTTTATTTTTCGATACACGCTTGGCAAGGCCCATAGCCTCGGCTGCTGCAGTGGCTTCATCAAGCAATGAAGCAGAAGCGAGCTCCATACCGGTTAAATCAATGGTCACTTGCTGGAAATTAAGCAGCGCTTGTAGGCGACCTTGGGCAATCTCTGGCTGATATGGCGTGTACGCTGTGTACCAACCTGGGTTTTCAAGCACGTTACGCAAAATAACGTTAGGTGTAAGGGTATCGCTGTACCCCATACCGATGTACGAGCGGTTGACCTGATTCTTGCTGGCAACCGTTTTTAAATAGGCCAAGGCTTGCGCTTCAGTTTGGCTTTCACCCACGTTTAGGCTTTCTGGCAAACGGATCCCTTCAGGCACGGTTTGCTGCATTAAATCGTCCAATGATTCGGCACCAACACATTCCAACATGTCAGCCATTTCAGCTTCACTTGGGCCAATATGGCGACGAATAAAATCTTGAGTTTGCTCTAACTGCGAAAGGGAAAAATTAGCATGTGGCATAACTGGCTTACCGATTCCTTAAAACGTGAGTGACCTAAATCAAAGAACAACGTCTTGATTTAAATAATATATTTGGTGGTACAAGGGGCAGTGCTAGCCTATGTTGCCGTTGGCAAGGCACCAACACTGCTTAGAAACATGAAGAACAACCGTTATTAAAACAACAAAGAGCAACCCAAGGTTGCTCTTTGTTTTAACGAATATTTACTCTTCTTCGATGCTGTTTTCGTAACCTTCAGCGTCAAGCAGGCCTTCAACTTCTTGTGCATCGTCTGCTTTGATACGGAACAACCAACCGTCGCCGAATGGGTCAGAGTTAACAAGTTCAGGGCTATCTTCTAGCTCTTCATTAACGCTAACAATTTCACCGCCAATTGGCGCGTAAACATCTGATGCTGCTTTTACTGATTCAGCAACCGCGATGTCGTCACCTGCGCTGACCGTGGCGCCAACGTCTGGTAATTCAACAAAAACCATATCACCCAAAAGCTCTTGGGCATGCTCGCTGATACCGACAGTAAAAGTACCGTCGCCTTCAGGGCGAACCCATTCATGAGTGGTGGCGTAACGTAGATCTGAAGGGATATTGCTCATAGTTGTTCCTAAATATTGAAGTCGTTAGCTCAAGCTCGGCAGCAACAAAGCACTGCCGCGCCAGTTGATTTTTTATAAAACGCTTTTGCCATTTCGCACAAAGCTGGGTTTAACCACATTTACTGTAACCCACTTTTTACGCATTTCCACCTGTGCGGTATCACCGACAGACGCAGGTACGCGCGCCATGGCAATACTGTGACCAAGTGTTGGGGAAAACGTACCAGAGGTGATAACGCCCTCGCCGCCTTCAACTTTAACGGCTTGACCGTGACGAAGTACACCTTTCTCGGTAAGAACCAAGCCTACTAGCTTGTCTGTACCGGCAGCTTTTTGTGCTTCTAGTGCTTTGCGGCCAACGAAATTGCGCTCTGCTGGCTCCCAGGTGATAGTCCAACCCATGTTGGCAGCAAGTGGCGAAATGGTTTCGTCCATGTCTTGGCCGTATAAGTTCATGCCTGCTTCTAAGCGCAGAGTATCGCGTGCGCCCAACCCGCAAGGAACAACGCCAGCGTCTAATAGCTTCTGCCAAAAGTCTGCTGCTTGCTCGTTAGGCACCATGATTTCGTAACCGGCTTCACCTGTGTAACCTGTGGTCGCAATGAACAAATCTTCAGCTTGTACACCAAAAAATGGCTTCATACCGACGACGGCTTCATTTTGCGCTGATGAGAATAAGGTCGCGGCCTTTTCTTTGGCTTGCGGGCCTTGAACGGCGATCATAGCGAATTCAGGGCGTTCAGTAATGGTCACGTCAAAACCTTCAGCCTGGCCATTTAGCCAATCCATGTCTTTTTGGCGTGTGGCAGAATTAACCACTAGGCGATAATTGGTGGTTTCAAAATGATAAACAATTAAGTCATCAACCACACCGCCTTCTTCGTTCAACATACCACTGTAAAGTGCTTTACCGCGCTCTTTTAGTTTAGCTACGTCGTGAGCTAACAAATGACGAAGGTAGTCTTGGGCTTGCTCGCCAACAACATCTACTATGGTCATATGAGATACGTCAAACATACCAGCAGTGCGGCGCACAGCGTGATGCTCTTCTATTTGTGAGCCGTAATTGATTGGCATTTCCCAGCCGTGAAAATCAACCATCTTAGCGCCTGATTCAAGGTGCTTACTGTGCAAAACCGTTTTATTTGGCATGTGACTTATCTGTTTTGATTAACGTGATTGCCAGTATAGGTAGCGAAACTTGCCACAACAAATTGAAAATATTAATGCTTACATTAACATTACTTATGTATAGAATCTGTTTCATCAGGTTAGCTAATCTATATGGCGAAAAATGAAGCAACTTTCTTTGGATAACTTACGCACGTTTGTCACTGTTATTGATTTAGGCGGTTACGCTAAAGCAGGGGAATACCTTGGCCGCTCGCAACCGGCTATTAGTTTGCAAATAAAGCGCTTAGAATCACAGCTGAATAAACGCCTGTTCAGTAAAGCGGGGCAGCGTCACGAAGTGAATCACGACGGCCTGAGCTTGTATCATCAAGCAAAGGCCATGCTGGCGATTAACGATGATATTTTTCGCCAGTTTGAACCTGCGTCAATTCGCGGGCGGCTACGCTTAGGGATACCCAGCGAGTTTGCCACCACGCTGTTGCCCAGCATAGTGGGTGAATTTAGTAAACTATACCCAGACGTATCTTTAGAAGTGACCTCGGCCCTGAGTAAGTCTTTATTGAATGAAAACCAGCGCCAAGATTTTGATTTGATCATGGCCTTGCTGCCTCATAACCAAACCATTGATGGCGAATTGCTGCTTGATGATGATCTCGTTTGGGTCGGCAACAGAAATCAAAACTTTGCCAACAACACCTTGAGCTTGGTATTGGCACCCGATGGCTGCATGTATCGCAGTCGCGTGATTCAAGCGTTAAAACAACAAACGACTCAGTGGCGCATTACGTATACCAATGCCGATCTGGCGGGGATTACCGCGGCCATCAATCAAGGGTTGGGTATAACGGCACTGGCCAGAAGCAGTGTGCCAAAAGATTTGATGATTATTCGCCATGAAATACTGCCCGATTTAGGCAAAATTCGAATTGCGCTATTTAACCAAGCACAGCGCTATTGGCAAGCAAGTGAAAAATTAGCGGAATTTATTAAGTCGCGTTTGGGAGAGATGTAGCAAAAATAGGAAAGTGGAAAATTGGAAAATTGGAAAATTGGAAAATTGGAAAATTAAAGGCTTAGTAAGACTCTGTGATTGAATACAAAAAATGCCCGTATGGTTGCGGTTTTTGCTGCTTTAATTTATTGCGGTTTTACTGCCTTAAACGGTTTCAGGAGTTCTAGGTTTAGTGACGCTAAAAACGCTAAACTCCTGAACGCAATAAGAACATACCGACACAGGCTACCAGCAATACCACTGAAAAAACTTCTCGGTTATATTTACCGTGATAATAGGCTTTGCGGCGATCTTTTAGTGCTTGATATACGCCTGATTCATCTTGCTCTGATTTTCTGTTGTACATACCGTGCTTCATCATATTACCCTCTGCTGTTTTACCTTATCGGCAAGGCGGTCAAAAAATTCAACGCACTCGCGGTGTAAAGCAAACCCCGTCAACATATTGGATAATATAATACCCTTTTAGTTCAATTTCCTCTTTTTTTAAGAAATATTAACAACTTAACGTCATGAATAGTTCAGAGTTGCTCTAAGCAGCGGTTATTTTACTCACCGTTTAGCGTAAGCTAGTCGTCGGATTTTAAACGCACATAGGTTTTGTATTTTTTCTTTAGCAATTTATCGATGTAGCGGGTTAATTTTATTTTGTGGCTAATGGCATCGTCGAGGGCGTCCGTGAGCTCAGTTAACATCGCTTTGTAATAAGTCACATCTTTTAAAACGTTAGGTGCAGCCTCGCCAGTGGCGTTCGTCGCTGCGGCTGGTTGTGCATCTCCCGAGGCTTGTGTTTCTTGGTCATCTGCTACCTTGTTATCAGGTAAAAACATCTCGTCGGCCACTTCTTTGACAACGGCTTCAACAGCGGTTTCATCAAAGCTTTCAAGCTCTTCTAAAAATCCATACAGTAAAATACGGTCCATTAGGGTGTTAATTTTGCGCGGTACGCCGCGGGTAAAAACGAATATCTTGTCGTACGCATCGCTTGAGAAAAGCGTATTACCTTCGTAACCCGCATGTTGCATTCGATACTCTATATACGCTTGACACTCGTCCTCAGTTAGCGGTGACAAATGACAAGAGGCGACGATACGCTGCCGAAACTGCTCCATATTCGGTGCCCGTAATATAGGTTGCAGCTCTTCTTGGCCGAGTAAAAAGCTTTGCAGTAATGGCTTGCCGTTTTTTTGATAATTCGACAGCATGCGCAATTCTTCAATGGTTTCTAGAGGTAAGTTCTGTGCTTCGTCCACCAGCAATAAGGCGCGTTTACCCTGTTGGTGCAACTGAGTAAGAAATAGCTCTAAATCGCCGAGAATATCTGATTTGGTACTGCCTTTAACCGGAATTTCAAACTTACTGGCGACCATTTTCACCAGCTCATCAGGGGTGAGTTTTGGCGTAACAATTTGCGCCGCAACGATGCCGGCTTCCATGGCATCCAGTAAACTATTGGCAATGGTGGTTTTACCCGTGCCAATATCACCTGTGATAACAATAAACCCTTCAGCCTGAGACAGCCCGTATTGTAAGTAAGACATGGCTCGCTTGTGCCATTTACTGGCAAAGAAAAAGCTCGGATCTGGTGTCAGTTGAAAAGGTTTAGAGTTAAGTCCGTAATAATTTTCGTACATAAAAGCGTTGGGTCCGTTGGGCGAATTGCTCAAGCAAATTTGGCTCTAGCTTAAGCTATCAGGGTAAGTCTTAGCAACGTCTATGCAGATAAAGGCTTAGAAAGTTAACCTAAATCATTTAAAGCATTGCCTCATGCTGGGCTTTGCTCTTTATCAGCAAACTCATTCAATCGCCGACCGAGCACTGCTGCTCAATATTAATAAGCGACCCAGCGCGGCAATAAGCTACACCACATAATAATAAATCGAGAAAAAGTGGCAAATGCACCCAGCGGTCACAAATACATGCCAAATCGGGTGGGTATATCGAATTTTCTTCGCCACATAAAAGATTACACCTATGCTATAGCACAAGCCGCCAGCAATCAGTAACCAAAGCCCTTCACTGGGCAGTGACATATACAAAGGATAAATGAAAAACACCGCCAGCCAGCCCATCAATAAGTAGGTTGCCACGGATATTTTCGGAAACCGCCCAGATGCTAAACATTTAAAGCCGACCCCAATTACGGCCAAGCCCCAAATCAGTGAAATGCCAATTACTCCTACCCAGCCACCCACGGCTAGCAACATAAAAGGTGTGTAGGTGCCAGCGATTAATAAGTAAATAGCACTGTGATCGATAATTTTAAGAACAGCCTTCACTTTTGGCGCAGAAAAGGCGTGGTAAAGCGTCGACGAAAGAAACATGGCGATCATAGAAGCACCGTAAATAATCGACGCCACTTGCGCTAAGGTATCTGCTGCGCGGGAAAGTAAAAACACTAAACCGACAATCGACGCGACACAGCCTATCCCATGGCTAAGTGCATTGAGCCATTCCTCAACTATTGTGTAGGGCTTTAAATGAATTGTGGGTGGTACTTGTTGCTGCATGTGAGAACCTAAGCGTTAAATGACCAGACGATAGTAGTATTTCAGCGAACACTTGTACACTGAAGAGTCTATTAGTCTCTTTTAGTTCAAATATCCTGGTGCTATTGCTAAATTATCCACCTTGTTTAACGTAAAACGATTTTGCAGCCATAACTGATATTCAGCCCCTTCAAGTACCCCTCGTTCGGTGCAATCAACATTCCATCGCCTAAGCAGATATCCTGCCATTGCGGCCCTAACATTGATTAACAGTTGGCTATTTTCCATGCCGTAATCCATTTCAATCGCGGTGCCATGTTTGACATTTTTGGGATGAGGCACAAGTTGTAAAGGGATGCGGCGCTGCCACTCTTGATCTGCTGGTGCTTGCTCGCTCTCTTTCCCTGACTCTTTTAACGTCACTTTGCTTATGCGCGTTAATACGAAATCGCGAAAGCTTTGGCTTTTACGATCAAAAGCACGCACATGCCAACGCAAGCCGTTGTCCACAATAGAGTGCGGTAGCAGCTCTCTGGCCCCTGAACCGCTAGACAGCGAGGTATAAATCACGCTGACTGCTTTCTTATTCAAAATAGCCTGCACCAAGCGCGCAACAATAAAAATGTTCGGTACATTTAAGTTCGACGGTGACTCAACTGGGTAATCCACATCGCCAATAGCATCAAAGCCGTCAGAAATATCATTCGCCAGTTTAACTAAGGTACGAGTAGCATCATGCTCAAAAACTGGTTGAAACTGTTCAGTTTGAAAGTAGCGCTTTTCAGCAGTGTGATAACGAAGGTTATTTGGGGCTAGGGTTTTATAAAGGCTAAAATCTTTTGAGCTGGCTGATAAACCCACTTCAAAACGATTGATTAAATCTTGTCGATATATCGCCCCTTTGAACAGCAAGCAAAAATCGATGTAAGCGAGACGTTGTTTCTGGGCAAATCCAAGTGTATCTAACATGTTCAAACTCTGGCACTAACAAAGGTTGACCAGTGTGGTTTGTTTTAACTCGGTTGTAAAGCAATCACATTTATTAGTCATAGGTTAGAGCGAGGTTATATATTCAGCCAGCGTGTGACACTTTACATTGATTTACTTTGCCCTGGGCAATGTGCTTGTGCTTCATTCTTTGTGCCACACGGTTTGTTTTTGTTTTATGGTTGGAGTTTATATGTGAAACTTTAATATTTTCACATATAGGATGTTATACGCGACGTGCAACCTTGGTTTTTGTACATTATTGAAAACAAATATCAGCATTATTACACTGGGATTTGTAAAGACTTGAGCAAACGTTTTGCTCAACATCAAAGCAGTGGGCCCTTATGTGCAAAAGCGTTGCGCGGCAAAGGCCCGTTAAAGATGATCTACGCGGTTTCATTAGTCGATCACTCCGATGCTTTAAAAATGGAGCTCTGGGTAAAGAAGCTCACTAAAGCAAAAAAAATACAATTAATCAGTGGTAAGTTAGCCTGCCCTTTCGATGTTAAGCTGGCGTCAATTGTGACCCTTTGACTCGAATATGTTTGTCATTTTCTAAGCTGTGCACATGTGTTGCAACTTAAGTGAGTAACGCACTGGGCACATCTTTATCAACCCGTTAATAGGTCTGTTTATGCACACGTTTCCTGTCACCGAGAATGTATCACCTGAATTACTGGCTATTGGCGAGCGCCATTGGCAAGCTCTGACTGAGCACCACTCGTTTAACCCTCAATGGCAGGTACACAAAGCGCAAATTTGTCAGGTGTTTGCATTGAGTGATTTTGTCGCTCGCCAGTGTATTCAGCACCCACAATTTATCGATGAGCTACTGACCCCTTTTAGCCAGCAGCCAAGTGAGCCCGATTACACCGAGTTGCTCAAATCTGCCTTAAGCGATGTAACCGACGAAGATCAGTTACACAAAACCCTGCGCTTATTTCGTCATCTGCACATGGCCCGTATTACCCTAGCCGATGTGACCAATACGCAAACCATTGAAGATTCTTTGTATCGTGTATCGGCTTTATCGCAAGCGCTTATTGTGCAAGCCAGTTTGTGGCTGCGCACTCAGCTATCTGCGCGCTTTGGTTTGCCAATGGGGGAGCTAGGGGAACAGCACATGTACATCATCGGCATGGGTAAGCTAGGCGGGCGAGAGCTGAACTTTTCTTCTGATATTGATTTGATTTTTACTTATCCAGAGCAAGGCATGACCCAAGGTGGGCGAAAGTCTATTGAGCATCAGCAATTCTTTACCAAGTTGGCGCAAAAACTCATCACCGCGCTGCATCAAATTACTGTAGACGGCCAAGTGTATCGAGTCGATATGCGCCTGCGCCCCTTTGGAGAAAGTGGCCCCTTGGTCATGCATTTTGCCGCCATGGAAGATTACTACCAAGAGCAAGGCCGAGAGTGGGAACGCTACGCCATGGTTAAAGGCCGTGTGCTCAACCCTGATGACACTTACTACCCAGAAATTGCTGACATACTTAGGCCGTTTATTTACCGCCGTTATTTAGATTACAGCGCGCTTGACTCGCTACGTAAGATGAAAGCGATGATAAAAAAAGAAGTACGTAGACGCCAACTAAGTAACAATATCAAACTTGGCCAAGGGGGCATTCGAGAAGCTGAGTTTATCGTTCAAAGTTTGCAACTTATCCGTGGTGGGCGCGAACCTGCGCTGCAAGAGCAAGGCTTACTGTACAATTTACAGCTACTGATCGACATGGAGATCTTACCAAGCAAAGACGCCACAGCCTTAAAGCACAGCTACTTGTGGCTGCGTAAGGTAGAGCATTGCTTGCAGCAATTCGATGATAAACAAACCCAGGTACTGCCCGATAACGACATAGATAAACGGCGCCTGTGTACCATATTAGGTTTAAAGGATTACCAAGAATTTAGTGCTCAACTGGCAGAACATACCGGTGTTATTCACGAACAGTTTTTACTGCTTATTGGCGAAGAAGCCGCACCTGAATTGGATAAAGACGACGATGCGCTTTCGCCATTAGAAGACTTATGGTTATTGCCTTTGTCCACTGAGGAGCGTGAAGAGCTGCTCGGACAGTGGCTTAACCAAGAACAGGCTCAACCCTTTAGCCATGCCTTAGGGGAGTTTGCTGACAGCTTAAGCGCTAGTCGAATTGGACAGCGGGGCGAGAACATTCTGAATAAGCTCATTCCGCAGTTGCTGTTGATCATTTTGCAGCAATCTCCTGATACGGCGAGTCAAAGCCTGAACCGCTGCTTACAAGTGTTTCGCGCTATTTATGGTCGTACAGCGTATTTGGATTTGTTGTTTGAAAATCAGGGAGCATTGAAGCAATTAGTCAGCTTGTGTTCTTCCAGCCCGTGGGTGACTGACCAAATAAGCCGTTTTCCTCTGTTGCTTGATGAATTGCTAAACCCAGCGCAACTGGTTAACCCCACAGAATTAACTGAGTATGACGCTGAACTCAGATTGGCAATGTTGCGCGTAGACGAGACCGACTTAGAACAGCAAATGGAAGCCCTACGGCAGTTTAAGCTTTGCCAACAACTTAAAATTGCCGCTGCAGATACCACTGGTGTGTTACCTGTGATGAAAGTCAGCGATCATCTGACCTTTCTTGCCCAAAGTATTATTCGCCAAGTGGTGAACTTGGCGTGGCAGCAAATGACCGAAAAATACGGTGAGCCAGACTATCCACAAGACCCAACTGAACAACACGATATGCTCAGCCGAGGTTTTGCGGTCATTGGCTACGGAAAACTGGGCGGTTATGAACTGGGTTACGGATCAGATCTTGATCTTGTATTTCTGCACAATTGTACCAGCAGAGCAGCAACAAACGGCCCTAAGTCTATTGAGTCTGGTTTATTTTATCTCAAACTCGCACAACGTATTTTACACCTATTTAATACCAAAACCGCATCAGGCAATCTGTACGAAGTCGATATGCGCTTGCGCCCATCGGGTAGCGCTGGGTTACTTGTTTGTCATATCGATGGCTTTAGTGAATATCAAACCCAAACCGCCTGGACTTGGGAGCATCAAGCACTAACGCGGGCGCGCTTTATTGTAGGTAGCCCGAACCTTGCTCAAGCGTTTTCAGTGGTGCGTCACCAAATACTTGCGCAGAAACGTGACCTTAAACCACTGCAGGAAAGCGTCACGCAAATGCGAGAAAAAATGCGCAAGCATTTAGGCTCTTCCTCAAAAACTGGATTCGATTTGAAACAAGACAGTGGTGGAATAGCAGATATCGAATTTATCGTTCAATACTATGTATTGGCTTACGCGTGGGAGTTTCCCGCGCTGACCAAGTGGCCTGATAATGTGCGAATTTTACACCAATTAAAAGCCAGCGAACTTCTCAGTTCACAAGATACCGAACTACTAGCCGAGGCTTATTTAACCTATCGCAACACCAATCACAGGTTAGTGCTTCAGCAAGTAGAACAAGCCCCAGATGGCGGTGAGTTTAGCGCTTTGCGCAATGGCGTAGTGCGTATATGGCAGCAGATATTTGCAGAGTAACCTTATAAGGCTAACGTTAAGATTAGCGAACGACTTTACAGTTATCCTGCAAGTATTCACTGTTAACCGCGGTGATCACCAGTGAGCGCTGCTTAGGACATACATAGGCTTTGACGGTACCGTCAAAGTTGCTATCAATCGCTCTGGCTATTTCATCTAAGCTACCGACGATGGAATTATCAATTTGAAATGGGTGCTTAATAATAAAGTCACGATTAAGCTCCCAGATCACCTGCATGCCTTCAGATTGGGCGTACGTGATAATACTGTCTCTCAAGGTGGAACCAGCCTTAAAGGAGCGGTGCTTGTACTCACCGACCCAGTTAGCCGGTAGTGGCTTTTGCAAGCTTTCCATTTTGCGCAACCGTTCGCCTAAGGGTTTGTCTGACATATTGACCACATTGACAAAGTCACCAATATTTTCTTCTCGTGGATGGCGAGAAGATAGGCGATACTCGGCGTAAAAATCAGTCATATTCTGTGCCACAGACTTTGGCCCTTCTCCGCCTTCAGGGATAGGTGCATTAATGTTCATTTGCTGCAACACAATAACGAAGATCGCAATCACAATAAGCGCCAGCGCTAATAGCGCGTGTCGCCACCAAGCAAACGATGTCGATTCACTGGGATTGTGTTTCATTACTTGCTTATTACCTAAATTAACCGTTTTGTTTACGGTGGGTTAATCGTCTTATGTGACTAATCATAAAGTGATGGCTCATCTTTACTGGGCCGCGTTTTAAAGCGTTTATGCATCCATAAATATTGCTCTGGTGCTTCTAAAACCAGCGTTTCTACCATTTTATTCATCCGTGCTACATCTAGTTTATCGTCACCAGAGGGGAAATTCTCCAGTCCTGGTAGCACTTTAATTTTATAACCGGTTGCGGTTCGAATGGATGCAAGAAAGACCGTCTCGCAATTTGCTTCTTTGGCGAACAACAAAGAGCCGGTTGTCGTCGCTGCTTTGTCCACTGCAAAAAAGGGCGCAAACTCACATTTGACTCGACCATAATCTTGATCAGGTAAATAGAAACACACCTCTTTTTCATTTAGCGCCTGAATCAACCCGCGTACATCACGCTTGTGCACCATGTATTTATTTGAGCGGTTGCGACCGTGATATTGCATGTATTCCATTAAGGGGTTGTTATGCTTGCGATAAAACGCCACCGAAGGGTTTCGCAGCCCAGCCACACGTACTGCAAACTCGAGGTTCATGTTGTGAATAGCATAAGCCAATACGCCTTTTCCTTTGGCTAAAATAGCCTCAATATGCTCGTACCCTTCAAACTCGCTCATTCGCTTGATACGCCACGTGGGCCACCACCACCCCATGCTCGCTTCTAAAACCGCCATACCGGCATTGTCTATATTGGCCTTAAGCATTTTCTCGCGTTGTTCAGGCGTATATTCAGGAAAGCACAGGGCTAAGTTACGTTTAGCAATTTGCACCCGTTTTTTTGCCAGCACAGATAATAACTTACCTATGCCTTTTCCGATGTACCTTTGCACGCCATAAGGCAGCCATGAAATGGTGTAGAGCAGTATAATACTGAGCCAAGTTAACCAGAATCTTGGATGAAAAAAGCTAACAGAAAATTTAGGGGCTTCAACAACAGATGGGCTCAAAGGTGGCTCCGGTGGACAAAAAGGACGGTATTGTAATCGACTAAAGGCTGATTGCTAATTAACTGAGTATATATTTTCATTTACATTAATCTATATATACTGAAAGTGACGTAAATTGATGACATTCAGTATTGCTGATAACGCTAAAACATTTTGAATAACCGGAAATTAAATGCCGCAACCTAACGTACTCGACGCTTACTATTGTGGTCTTGAAGCCGTAAACAGCGCCTCGTTACATATCAGCAAAGACCAACATATACAGTTTGCGAACAGCGCTGCCTGTACGCTATTTGGGTACGACGCTCAAACCATCACAACCATGTTGGTCAGTCAGCTATTAGAAAATTTTTATTCTGATCAGCATCAGCCTTTCGATGAGCATTTGTTTTACGCAGAAGCCAAAGACAGCGCACCGCTGAATGACATATTCAAGTGTATGATTTTAAACAACGAGCATCTTATTGCTGAGGTGAGCGTTAAACCTGTTGCATGGCTTGATACCGACCCATCATACGTTTTAACTATAAACCCAAGTAATATTCGCCCGCCTACAAGTAACGAAGTATACGACATTATTCATCGTATCAACGTTGCCACCACCGTTGCTGAAATCGGCATTTGGGAGTTTAACTTAGAACAACAGAAGCTCATTTGGGATGAGCAAATGTTTATCCTGCACGGCAGCGACCCAAGCGGATTTAGTGGCAGCTTGAACGATTGGAGCGACTTGCTACACCCAGAAGATAAAGAAGATGCATTACAAAGTCTCACTCAGTCGTTAACCAATATTGAAAAACTTGATATCGCATTTCGTATCGTTACCCCTTTGGGAGACACACGGCATATTCGTGCTTTTGCGAGGCCCGTTCGCAGCCCCAATGGGGAAGTATCGAAAATCATTGGGGTTAATTACGACATTAGCGCACAGCAGCAACAACAAAAATGGTTAGAAAACGGCTTACACAGTAACGAGCTACTGATTAAGGTGTTACGAGAAACTGATAACGCCGTTGTGATCACAGATGAAAACGTAAATATAAAATGGACTAATCCAGGCTTTACTCGCATTACCGGCTACTACCTTGAAGAGGTGCAAGGCAAGAATCCAGGTCATATATTACAGGGGCCACAAAGTAGCCCTGAGAGTATTGCCCAAATGCGCCAAGCGGTTGCCCAGCGAGAACGCTTTAACGTAGAAATTTTAAATTATTGCAAAGATGGCTCGCCGTTGTGGCTTAAAATCAACAGTCATCCCACATTTCAAAATGGTGCATTCAGCGGCTTTATTGCCATTCAAAGTGACATTACCGAGCAAAAAAATGCCGAGCTCGCCTTGCTTAAAGCCAACCGAATCCAAAAAGCCATTCTTGATAGCGCGCACTTGCTCATGGTGTCGTGCGACGCCGACGGGCGAATTTTAACCTGTAATCAAACCACCTTAACCGTGTTGGGCTATGGGCAAAACGAATTAAAACAAGACGCGAATATTCAACAATTTATGCTGCGCTCAGAGCTGCTCAAGTTTGCCAGTCAATCCAGTCAACACGCTCAACACCCTCTTGAGGCGTTTTTCTACCTTGCATCACAGGGTGAAGTGGATGAGAACGAATGGACATTTGTCACTAAAAACGATTATCAAATCCCTATGGAAGTGGCAGTTACTGGAATATTTTCTCCAGAGAACACATTAGAAGGCTACCTGTTAGTTGCTCGAGATATTAGCCAAATAAAACGCTTCAAAAAAGAGCGTCAGCGCCAACAAGATCTACTAGAAACCACAGGAGAAATGGCGAAACTAGGAGGCTGGGAGCTAGACCTGAACAGCAATAAGGTGACTTGGTCAGATCAGGTTTATCACATCCATGAATTACCTATTGGCTCTGAAGTTGATTTAGAAAAGGCCATGGAATATTACCCTGAAGAAGCTCGCCCTGTGGTAGAAGAAGCGATCAATAGCTCAATTGCCAACGGCAATAGATGGGATTTACAAGTCCCCTTTATCACCGCCAAAGGAAAGCACATTTGGGTGCGAGCGGTGGGCTATGCCGAATATCAAAATGATGAGCCTGTTATTCTGCGCGGCGCTTTTCAAGATATCACCGAGATGAAAAAGGCTGAAGAGCAAGCTAAAGAAGCCAGTCGCACCAAAAGCGAATTTTTAGCCAATATGAGCCATGAGATCCGCACGCCGATCAATGGCATTGTAGGCATGAACGATTTACTGTTAGCCACCGAGTTAACCAAAAAACAGCGACACTTTGCTGAACTAGTCCACAGTAGCAGTGAATCACTGCTGTTGCTGATCAACGATATATTGGATTTTTCTAAAATTGAGGCGGGTAAATTAAGCATTGAGTCTATCGATTTTGATTTGCATTTATTGCTTGGCAATATTATCGATACCTTTGCGAGTCGCGCTCAACAAAAAGGTCTTGAGCTGATTTTTGATTTACACCCAGATGTGCCCCAATGGATAGCAAGCGATCCGGGGCGCATCAGGCAGGTACTGAACAACCTACTGGGCAATGCGATTAAATTCACCCATCACGGGGAGATCGTCTTACGCATTACGCTTGATGGCGAAAAACAACTGAAGTTTTGTATTATCGATACTGGCATAGGTATACATGAAGATAATCAAGCAGCCTTATTTTCAAAATTTATGCAGGTTGATTCGTCCACCACTCGCAATTTCGGCGGCACAGGCTTAGGGCTCGCCATTAGTAAACAGCTCAGCGAGTTACTTGGCGGTACCGTTGGTGTAAGCAGCCAATGGCAACAAGGCTCTACGTTTTGGTTTACAATTGCTTTAGAAGCCTTTTCCCGCGGGCATGGTACAAGTACACCGTGGTTTCCTGAACTGGATAGGTCGCTGCAGGTGTTAGTGGTAGACGATAACCCTACCCTCAGTGCCATTTTGGGTCAGTGGTTAACCACACAGAATATTCAAGTTTATCAAGCACAAAATGCCTCACTCGCCTTAAAACGTTTACGCGAACAGCAACTGAGTAGCGCTAAAATTGATGTCGCATTAATCGATACCAGCCTACCCGGCATCAATGGTATTGAACTGACCAAAGCTATTCGTAGCAATGATCAATTCGCCAAGCTGCATGTTATTTTAATGACACCCCACGACTGGTTAGAAACCGGAACAGCAAATCAGCTTTCAGGCCCAGTCAGTTATATTGCTAAGCCCGTAAAACCCGCTTCATTAGGGGCTGCGTTTTCAGGTGCACTGTCAAGCAACTCTCCGGCAAAGGCAGTTCAAGAAGAGCCTGATGTAAAGCTGCTTAATAAGTACTTTCAAACCCCGAATATTTTATTGGTTGAAGATAACTTTATTAATCAACAAGTCGTGATTGAAATGCTGAAGAAGCTACACTGTAGTGTTCAAGTCGCTGAAAATGGCCAAGAAGCCATTCACACGTTAGAGGATGCAGACAAAGGGTTTGATCTTATCTTAATGGATTGCCAAATGCCGATAATGGATGGCTATGAAGCCAGCCGCAAAATCCGCAACAATCTACATAGTAACTACGCCTCAACGCTGCCCATCATTGCATTAACGGCAAATGCCATGAAAGGCGATAGAGAAGCCTGCTTAAGCGCAGGCATGAACGCCTATCTGTCAAAACCTATTATTTTGGCTGAGCTAAAAACCGAATTGCAAAAGTGGCTTAAATAAAGGCGCACAAGCGCAAGCCTTCTAACCTGCAAGCCTACATAGGTTAATAGTCAGTGTTAATCGCGTTGAGTTTCTTTTCAAACTGCTCCATGTGTTCATCTTTTTCATAATCAAAATGATATTGGTTATGAAAACCAAAGCGCAGTTTTACTAATTGGTCTTCCATGAAAATAGTGTAGCCGTCATAATCACTAAAAGCGGTTATGCCCCCCAAAAAGTAACCTTCCCCTTTTTTTTCACCGTTTTCGCGAATTTTTTCAAATATCGATAGGATAAACTTACTGTCCATTTCATTTTTCATATTGCCGCCTTTCGTTGCTTACTCTTGGTGTTCGCTTTGTATTTGCTTTATTAACTTAGGACGTCTGCAATTATTACGCCTGATTAAAATTGTCATCAAAAGCGAATAATGTTGTGCTCTTGAGTTGGTTATCTATTAGGTCATGCGGGCGAATGGGCATTTTATCAATATGCACATTTCCAATTTATCCATGGTGAACAGCCTGACGATATTAAGTCGCTATAGGGTAAAAATGGGCTAGGTAACGGAAAAAATCACTCATAAACGCATATAAAAAAGCCACTGCTAAAAACAGTGGCTTGATATTTTGTCGCAGGCTTCGCCTTGTTAGTCTATCAAAGCTTGATACGCTATATTTTTGAAATCTTTATTGTACGAGAAATAACTTGATGGCATGAGTTGGGTCATTGAGATCACGATCATCTGCTCTTTAGGATCAATTCGAAAGTAAGTAGATGCCGCACCCGCCCAACCATAATCTCCCGCAGATCCCATGGTATTCGCGCCTTGTTCATCAACCGTAACCGACATGGCTAAGCCATAGCCTTCTCCCGTAGAGGACGGCTCAAATGGGATTAGGCTAGTCGGCAAATGGTTGGTTCGCATGTATTCCACCGTTTTACGTCCCAGAATACGTTTTCCTTGATACTCACCACCATTTAGCAACATTTGGGTAAAGGTATAATAGTCTTCTATGGTCGACACTAAGCCGCCGCCACCCGATTCAATTTCAGGTGCAGACAAGTAATCCCCTAGCGGTTCATTTTCCATAGGCACGGTTTGGCCCTGTTGATTTATCACATAGATTTGCGCTAAACGATCTTGTTTGTCTTCTGGCACATAAAAGCCGGTGTCGTCCATTTCTAATGGCTCAAAAATGTGTTGTTCAAAATACGCACCTAAGGTTTGCCCAGATAAACGCTCAACCAAGATACCAATAATGTCGGTTCCTATGCTGTAATTCCATTTGCTGCCGGGCTGATGATTAAGAGGCAGTTTCGCTACCTCTTTGAGCAAATCTTGACGTTTAATTTGACCTGAAAAAAGCGCAGACTGTTGATACAGTTTGTCCACTGGGCTTTGTGTAAAGCCATAGCTAAACCCCGCAGTATGGGTAAATAATTGCTTGATGGTCATGACCTTGCTTGTGTCTTCAAGGACCATGTTTTCACCGTCCATACCTGCGTAAACCTTAAGGTTTGCCAGTTCTGGCAAATACTTACTGACAGGGTCGTTCATCTGAAACTTGCCTTGTTCCCACAAGGTTAATGCGGCAACCGCCGTAATTGGTTTTGTCATTGAATAAATACGAAAGATGGTATCTTCTGACATCGGCGCTTTGGCTTCGCGATCACGATAGCCTACACCTTCAACGTGCACCACTTTACCTTTGCGAGCGACTAGCGTTAATGTACCCGCTAGTTTCTGCTCATCCACAAAGGCTTGCATAGCAGGCTCAATGCGCTCTAAGCGCGCTTTTGACATACCCACTTTTTTAGGGTTAGTGGTGCGTATGTCAGCTAGGGCGCTTTGGGCGAGTAAGGCACTCGCGGCGCAGGCTAACAGCAATTGGTTGGTTTTATTCATGATTGCCCCATGGTTTGTTTATTCAGCTAAACAGGGTATATCATACTAATGTGACAAATCATCAAATTTAACAATACCTTAACATCACGTTTGGATATAACGCGCTAAACACCAATTTAGAGCCCGCAGTGCTTGTTATCGCTAAGACGATTTGACCCACATATCATTGTCGTTTTTGTGGTATTTCTGCTTCACCGCTGACCATGCTACCTTGTGGGAAACCTCTTCTCGGCTTTGATTGCCGCGTCTGTCATCAGCGTCTTTATATTCGTCCCACGCATTGTTAAATGCCGCTAGATAAATACTTTGGGCCTCAGGTGGCAAGGCATTTTGTACACTTTCAGGTAAGTCTTTATGGTTGTCATATGGCATAGGATAGTCCTCCTTGCGGTGTTTAGACCTGTGAAAAGTCTATTCAAAACCATAGAGAAGCAAGAAAGATTCCTAAAATGATGTGCTATTTGACAAGCAGTCACAGCGCTCACCCGTAGCTGAGTCGAGTGATAATCTGTGGCAATCAGCTGCTTGGCTAAATGGGGATTTACTTCACTGCAGCCCCGAACTATGGGTAAAAAACACAACGAAGCTGCAATGTTTACACAGGCCTATTTGCCGCGAATAGCCTTGATTATTTTGCCTACAACCGACACAGCTAACAAGACTAAGCCACCGGCAATAATGCCAACGATACCTTCAGCCACCACAGGCAACACGGCCGCTACTACCCCGCCTTGTTCCGTAAGTGGGTGAATAATGCCTTCCACCACATGATGAATAGCAGGGATACTGTGTACAACAATGCCACCACCCACAAGAAACATAGCGGCTGTACCAATAATGGCTAGAGACTTCATCAGTAACGGCGCAATGATCAATAAGCTTCGTCCAATAAAACGCTGAATTGAGTTAAATGAACCAGACACGGATTTACGCAGCATGTATAAACCGGCGTCATCGAGTTTCACAATCCCTGCTACAAGTCCGTAAACCCCAATGGTTATGGCAATGGCAAGTGCCGATACCACGGCAATTTGGGTACTTAGAGGTTCAGCCTGAACCGTCCCTAATACAATCACGACGATTTCAGCAGATAAGATAAAGTCAGTTCGAATAGCACCTTTAATTTTGTTTTTTTCTAGGGCGACTAAATCCACTTTCGGATCTGCGATGGCATTGAGTTTTGCTTGGTGTTCAGCTTCACGCTCTTCTTTGCTGTGCAGCCACTTGTGGGCCACTTTTTCAAATCCTTCAAAACACAAATACAAGCCACCAATGACCAGCAGTACAATAATAAGCCAAGGAATAAACGCACTAATGAGTAATGCTGAGGGCACCAAAATCAGCTTATTTAGAAAAGAGCCTTTGGCCACGGCCCACACAACTGGCAGTTCCCGTTCTGCTTTCACGCCCGACACTTGCTCGGCATTTAGTGCCAAGTCATCTCCTAACACCCCTGCCGTTTTCTTGGCTGCTACTTTGGACAGTACTGCCACGTCATCCAAAATAGTGGCGATGTCATCAATTAATGCCAGTAAATTTGCAGCTGCCATGCTTAGCTCCTAAAGCGATAAAATTTCAAAAGTGGGTTAACGTAAATTATTTACGCTACTGGCCAATATGTTGGGGTTAGCGTTGTTAAGCTGAGGCGCTAACATAGCACTGAGAGGGACTAGCTGTACATTTTCTTGTGCTAGGGTTGGTAGTCTTTTTTGCAAATATGCAATGGTTTGCTTATGAGGATGACCAATCGCTATTGAGCGCCCATATTTGCGCGCTTTTCTGACCAGCAAATTAAATTGCAGGGCTATTTTGTCTTCCGCTAAAACGTTATCCAGAAATACATGCCTGCGCAGTGCTGGTACGTTCTGTTGTTTGGCAATGGCTTCTGCTTGGGTTTGCGCGCTTGTTCGACTGTCAACAAAAATGAGTCCGTGGCGATGCAGATAATCCATGGTGGTACGCATGGGTGTTTCTAATTGGGTTAGGCGACTGCCCATATGGTTGTTCATACCCAGCGCATTAGGCACGCTAGCAAAAGCAGCATGTAGTGTTTGCACTATTGTTTTGTCATTCATGCTGGCCAGTAGCACATTGGCTTCTTGCTTGAGCCCCGCCATGGATTCCATTGGCATGTGCAGCAAATATTCTCTGCGTTGCTCATGAGCTAACAAGGCATATTTTTGACTAAAATGCTTGTGGGGTAAAATCGATATCGCAACGTTTACCGGTAGCGTTAAGGCTGCCGCATCTCGATGATGGTTATTCCCCACATCATCAATGATAATCGCGATTTGGGCACTAATTTGGCCACTAGTTTGGGCGCTAATTTGGGCACTAAAGGCTGGCATGGCAGGTATCAGAGTTAACAACGCCGCAATACACATAGCTCGGCTTGAAAAAATTGGCATGCTAAATACTATCCTTTAGTGCTTTATCCACTGCGTAGGGTTGACGGGATCGCCCTTGTAGCGAATTTCAAAATACAAATTAGGTGAAGATTGGCCGCCACTTTGACCTACCAGAGCAATAGGCTCACCCGCAGTAACCGTATCCCCTGCTTGATGCAATAACGCTTGATTATGACCATACAAACTCATGTAACCATTACCATGGTCAAGCACAATCACTAAACCAAAACCGCGCAACCAATTAGCATACAAGACTTTACCATGATGGATAGCGATAACATTACTACCTTCGTTACCTTCAACAATGACCCCCTTCCAGCGCACTTGTCCTTGGCGCTTGGTGCCAAATAACTTGCGCACTCGACCGTCGGCGGGTTTTAAAAGTTTGCCTTTTAATTTTGCCAAACCGTCAAAGCTTGTTGGTTTTTGGGCTGCAAGGCGCTCAGCTTCAGCAATTGCTTTGCGTAAATTCTGTTCGTTTGCTTGTAACTCTTCTATTTTAGCCGCGTCACTCTCTATTGCTGACTGCACTTTGCTCAATGTCTGTTTTCGACTGGCTTGTTCTTGGGTAAGCGTGGCTTGCTGAGCTTGTTGACGATCAAGTAGGTTTTGCAAACGATCTTGCTTTTCAATCAGGGTCAGATTGACCTGAGTAAGCTCGTCCCCTAATTGCCGAAATTCGTCGATTAGCTCACGTCTAGCTTTGTTCAAGTATTGATAATAGGTGATGGTACGTTCGAATTTTGCCGGGTTTTCTTGGTTGAGTAGCATTTTGGCGTAGTCATGATTACCTGTCATAAATGCACTGCGTATTTGTTTGGCAAGTATATCTTGCTGCTGAGCAAGTTTTTGTTTGATTTCGCCTTGGCGCTTCTTCAACGCGCGTTGTTCTTGCTGGTTAGCTTTAAGTTCTTTCTCTGTTGTATTGAGTGCAGTGGCCGCTTTGGCAATTTTTAATTCACTTTGCCTTAACTCCGCTTGCAGGCTTTTCGCTTTGGCGAGTTGCTTAGCCACCTGTTGTTGCTTTCGTTTTATCTGCTCTTGTAATGCTTGTAGCTCGTCTTTAGATTGCGCAAACGTTTGGCTTGGCAACAAACAGACAAACAAAAAGCACCATAAGCATGGTGCTTTTTTGTTTTTCAACCATAACAACAATGGCAGCAAAGGAGTTACTTAACCAAAGTAACGATAGGCTTGCCCGTCATCTCTTCGGGTTGCTCCATTCCCATTAAATGCAACATGGTAGGGGCAACATCGCTCAATGTGCCGCCTTCACGCGCTGTGGTTTTCTGGCCAACATGCCAAAACGGTACAAGCTCACTGGTATGTGCAGTATGAGCTTGGCCGGTCGCTTCATCAGCCATCTTCTCAGCGTTACCATGGTCGGCTGTAATTAAACAATCACCGCCAATTTTTTCAATCGCCGCCACTACGCGACCAATACAAGTATCAACGGCTTCACAGGCTTTTACTGCGGCGTCAAAGTTACCTGTGTGGCCAACCATATCGCCGTTAGGGTAATTACAAATAATCGCATCAAACTTGCCTGACTCAATCGCTGCAACCAACTTATCTGTTAACTCGGTTGAGTTCATTTCTGGCTGCAAATCATAAGTGGCGACTTTAGGTGAAGGGATCAAAATGCGCTCTTCGCCTTCGTATAAGTCTTCTTTACCACCACTGTAGAAAAACGTTACGTGAGCAAATTTTTCTGTTTCAGAGATGCGCAATTGAGTTTTACCATGGTCGGCTAACCACTCGCCCATTACATTTACCAAGGCAACTGGGGGATAAGCCGCTGGTGCATCTATGCTCTCGGCATATTGAGTTAGCATCACAAAAGCACTTAAATCGATATGCTCGCCTTTGTCGAAGTCACTAAAATCTGACTCAACAAATGGGCGGCTGATTTCACGGGCGCGGTCAGCTCTGAAATTCATAAAGACTAAGGCATCACCCGCTTCAACCGGTGCAGCATCACCGATAACAGTAGGTTGCATAAATTCATCGTTTTCTTCGCGGCTGTAAGAGTTTTCTAAGCCTTCAACAGCGCTTTCGACATTGAATGCTCCCTCACCTTTGGCGATAACGTTATAGGCTTTTTCAACACGATCCCAACGGGAGTCACGGTCCATTGCGTAATAACGCCCTACTAATGTGGCGGTTTTACCCACGCCTAGCTCTGCAAATAGTTTGTCTGCGGCTTCAAGAGGGTCTTTAGCACTGCGCGGTGGCGTGTCTCGGCCATCTAAGAACGCGTGTAAGTAGATTTTCTTGGCACCACGTTTAGCGGCTAATTTAATCATCGCGAAAAGATGTTCTTGATGGCTATGCACGCCACCTGGTGAAAGCAGTCCCATGATGTGAACGGCTTTATCTTGCTTTATGGCTTTGTCTACATTGTTAACCAGCACTTCGTTTTCGAAAAAGTCGCCGTCTTCAATAGCTTTTGTCACGCGAGTGAAATCTTGATACACCACGCGCCCAGCACCTAAGTTCACGTGACCCACTTCAGAATTACCCATTTGCCCGCCTGGCAACCCAACATCCATACCGGACGCTGAAATAAGGGTATTAGTGGTTTCTTTGGTCAAGCGGTCAAGCACGGGTGTATTTGCGCTGGCAATAGCATTATTGGTGGTGTCTTCTCTGTGACCCCATCCATCCATAATAATAAGGGCTAACGTTTTTTTGCCTTGGCTCATGTTTGTCTCCGCTAAAAAGATTGTAAAAAGTAAACTTGGGGGCAGATGGGTAGAATACAAAGTGAAAGTAAACACTTTACCATCGCAGACGTCATATTATCCTGTGTGCGGCGGCGCGTCACGGCCAATTACAGGAAAAACTCGCGCGATTACAAAACCTTATTTTATAAGTTATGGCTAGCCTGCGCTCTGCCTCTGGTTTTAGACAATAATTTCTATATACTTTGCACTCATTTTTTTACCTTGACTGCATCTATGAGGCGCAATAATTATGGAACAAGTGATTGAATTTGCGACAAATCACTACATTTTAGCGGGTTTATTCGTCGCTTTGTTAGTAGCTTTACTTTACTCCACAGTGGCCGGTTCATTTTCGAAACTAAAAGAGCTTAGCACCCATGAAGCAACACTTTTAATGAATAAAGATGATGCCATGGTGTTAGATATTCGTCCGGTTGCTGAATTTAAAAAAGGCCATATCTTAGGCGCGAAACAAATTAAAGCCGAACAGGTAACAAAGGGCGATTTTACTGGCCTTGAAAAACAAAAAGACAAACCCATTATTGTTGTGTGTGCAATGGGAATGACATGTAAACGTACCGCGAACCAAATGCTTAAGGAAGGTTTTGAGCAGGTATCCGTTCTTAAAGGTGGGATGAACGCCTGGCAAGGCGCAAGTCTTCCTATTAGCAAATAAACAAAAAGGTATATTTATCATGAATACAGTAGAAATTTACACCAAAGGACATTGTCCTTACTGCCACCGCGCCAAAGACCTATTGGAGCAAAAAGGCGTGACGTACACAGAGTTTAAAGTGGATGTTCAACCTGAACTTCGTCCAGAGATGATCACCCGCGCTAACGGTGGCTCAACCGTGCCACAAATATTCATCGGTGAGCAACACGTAGGTGGTTGTGATGACTTGTTCGCGTTAGAATCACAAAATAAATTAGATACATTACTTTCTGCATAAGCAGAAAATTTAAGGAAGCATAATGGCTGAAGAAAACCAAGCAAACCCAGCAGAAGCAGCACAAGCCGCTCAGGGACCTCAATTCTCAATTCAACGCATTTACACCAAAGACATTTCTTTTGAAACGCCAAATTCTCCGGCGATTTTTCAAAAAGAGTGGAAACCTGAAGTTCAATTGGATTTGGACACACGTAGTGCGTTGATTGAAGAAAATGTCTACGAGATCGTTTTGGCTGTAACCGTAACGGCAATGTTAGGTGAAGAAACAGCCTTTTTGTGTGAAGTACAGCAAGCGGGTATTTTCGCAATAGGCGAAATGCCTGAGCAAAACAAAGCGCACATGTTGGGGTCTTTCTGCCCAAATACGCTTTTCCCTTATGCTCGTGAAACGATTTCTAACTTAGTAAATCGTGGTACTTTCCCTCCACTTAACCTTGCGCCTGTTAACTTTGACGCTATTTTTGCAGCTTACATGCAAAAACGTGCGGCTCAACAAGCTCAAGAGCAAGCACCTACGCAGTTAGACGCGTAAGTACTTAGCCAATGAAACAAACAGTTTCAGTGTTAGGGGCGGGGTCGTATGGCACCGCCCTTGCTTTTTGTCTGGCCAGAAATGGCGTTGCCACTACCCTGTGGGGGCGAGACCCAAAGCAAATGCAGCACATGGCTTCTGCCAGATGCAATGAAAAATACTTACCCGGCGCAACATTTCCTGAGCCACTAGCGATTGAAGCAGACCTACACAAAGCGGTCAGTCAGAATAATGATTTACTTATCGTAACCCCAAGTCACGGCTTTTCGGCTTTGCTACGCCAAATTAAACCCATGCTGACACCCGCGCATAGAATTATTTGGGCGACCAAAGGTCTTGATCCAGAGAATGGCAGACTATTGCAAGATGTCGCCCGTGAGATACTCGGTGACGCTATACCTTTGGCGGTCGTTTCAGGCCCTACATTCGCCAAAGAAATGGTCGCTGGGCTGCCCACTGCCATTTCGGTATCGTCTACTGACGCCCAGTTAGCAACTGACTTTGCTAACATGCTGCATTGCTCGCGCTCGTTTAGAGTGTACAAAAACAATGATTTTGTCGGTGTGCAACTTGGCGGCGCAGTTAAAAATGTTATCGCAATTGGGGCTGGCTTAGCTGACGGCTTAGGCTTCGGTTCAAATGCCAGAACGGCATTGATTACTCGTGGTTTAGCAGAAATGAGTCGCTTAGGAAGCACACTAGGTGCACAACCTGAAACCTTCATGGGAATGGCTGGTTTGGGTGACTTGGTGCTGACTTGCACTGATAATCAATCGCGCAACCGCCGCTTTGGTTTGGCATTAGGTGCTGGCAAAAGCATTGATGATGCCATCGCAGAAATCGGCCAAGTGGTTGAAGGCTACCGTAACACCAAAGAAGTACACCAGCTCGCGGCACGGCACAATGTTGAAATGCCTATTTGCGAGCAAATTTACCAAGTGTTGTATGAGGGTAAACCGGCAAAAGAAGCTGCTTTGGCATTATTAGGCCGCGAACAAACCTCAGAATAACGCCCGAATATAAAGCAATTTCTGTGTTACTAACTCAGTGCTAGTAAGCGAGTTACAGGCACATAATCACCAAAAAAGCCGCGGGGTCGATTCGCTTCAACTGCAAATGACCCCGCGGCTTTTTATTCTGCGCTGCTCGTTGTTATATATTATTCTGCCTGTGGTATTTCATCTTGTTGCGTGGCAAGAGCGTCTTTATCACGTACGTTCTTTTGAACGGTAACGGCTGCAAACAAACTTAAAACATATGCCATAGCATAAAAACCTTTTTCACTTAACGCTAGCTCAGCGTTGTATAAGCCTATCGCTAACAATGCGATAGCAAAGCCAGATGAGGCCCATGATAAGGTTTGGTACATGCTTGAGGTTTTGATGCCTTCGGCCTTATCGCGAATTGTTTTTTGTAACGAGACCATTGAGAACAAACCGTAGAGCATAATGATCAAGTAGTAGCCTTTTTCGTTTAGTGCCATCTGTGCATTGAACAAGCCGATACCATAAGCAACCGCTCCAATAAGTAACGCTGCTACCGATGCCAATGTATATGATTTTGTAGGTGCTTGAATTGTCATTTGTTTGTCCCTCTTTGATAATGGTTAATTAAACCCGCGTCTTGCTGGGGTGAAACTACTATGCTCCTTGGATTAGGTTAAATAAACCCTCTTGCTATTTGTTGAGTATAGATACACTAAAAGTCTATTATTTCGATACCTTATACCATTCCACTTTAATAAGTGATCACTCAGCGAGAGTTTAAAAGGGCTTAAACAAGGCGCATGACTGAATGAATAGTTGTTCTCTTTCGAAGTCATGCAAAGCAGTGTAAGCCCTTTTAAAACTCGCCTGAAAGGAATGCCCCAGCAGCTTTTGCTCTGCGTTCTCACTATTCGAAAGGGAACAACCATTACTTCATAGCGACGCCTTAATCAAAAACCGCTGGACGCATTCTGAGGGGGCACTTATTAATGCGGATTGGTATTAGTGCTTTTGTTTCATTGCTCTTAACTTCATTTGCCGGACAGTCTGCGCCCCGCTGTGATTTATATTGATGAATTCGCTGCACTCGTCACGAATTTCGACCCCGATAGGGTTTCCACCACAAGACCATCACTGTCCAGAATGACGCTCTGACTGGCTAACTCATATTTCGTTAAATATTGAGCGATTGAGGTAAAGGTTGTAGTAGCGACTTTACCCTCATGATCTTTGGTCGTGACGTCATCTTGCAACATTGAACCAAACAGCAGCTTAAAGCGGCTGGTGTACACACGCTGGGGGGTAAAATACGCACGTGTATTGGCCTTCAATTTAGCCACATCCGTGGTTTGATAAATGGCTGCATTGAGCATGTCTAGGGTGTGCTCAGTGCAATTCTGCAACTGCCCGTTCATTGGGTTTGCAATCACCGAGTAATTTTCATTATGCAGCTGCGCATTTTTGCCTGTAGTAATGATGTCAATTAAACGCGTTTGCATATCAGGCGTGGGAATAATCACTCCCGCGCTTAGCTGATCAGCGCCCCAAAAAAAATCTACTGGGTAATCGGTGACCAACTGGCTTTTGTCTAACTCTCCGCTTTTTTGATACAGGTTATAAATCGCGTAGCCCTTGACCATTTCACCGTCATCTAGGGTGATATCTGAGTATAGAGCCACCGCCGTATGGGTGAAGCGTATCCCTTTGGGTAGATCTTTTTGCGGGCGGCCCACTCTAGCGATAATAAATGCTCGTGCGCCCTGCCCTGCGGCATACTTTTCAACGTTTTTAGCAAAACTGACGATTTGCTCTGGTTCATGTGTACTTGCTTGATTTGCTTGGCTGCCCGCTAACGCCGTGAAAGAAAAAGTTAATGTAAGGGCTAACGCTATAAGCCATTGTTTAGAAGATATAGTCATCATTATTCACCTTGCGTGTTATTGTTTTGAATAATGATGACCTGATTTGGCGCAGGGTCTACGGTGACAGTTGCGTCACTAATAACTAATGGCGCAACCTGCGTATTTTTATGAGCATGGCTGTGGCTGCTATGACTACTTTTGATGCTATCAGCGGCTTCGACAATAACGCTGCCGGTAACCAAACTTACACCGCCGGTTACGATTAACGGTGCAGCCACAGCAACACTAGCCACTTTTGCCGTGGACGCTACTCCTTCAGTTAACGCTAACGCAGAATGCTTGCTCGCTTGAGCGCTATGCTGCACTGAGCCCGCCGCATTGGCTTGCGTTGCACTAAGAATGAAGGTTGCGGCAAGTAGTGTTGTGATAAGTTTCATCGGTAATCCTTTTTCATTGTTATCAGTAGATATTATTTGTCGCCTGATGGCGCTGCCAAGAGACGAGACACAGATTAAGCGTGAGTATTACCTGTGTAAACAATGACCATTTATGTATACTCAGTTGCAACTAAAAGTATATTAAAACGCTACTTAAAGGGATTTATGAGTCAAATAAGTCAGATCAGCAGCACCTTGAAACAGTTACTGCGCCAACACCAAATCACCTACAAAGACATCGCTAACCAATTAGAGATGAGCGAAGCCAACGTGAAGCGTATCTTCTCCACAAATAGCTTCGCATTAGATCGCTTAGAGCAAATTTGTGAAATTTTACAAATGAGCCTTTCCGACCTTTTCATCATCGCCCAGAAACAAACTCAACAACTGACTCAGCTCACCGAAGAGCAAGAAAACGAATTGCTCGCCAACACTAAGTTGTTGCTTGTGGCTGTCTGTGTACGCGACGCTTGGACGTTCGATGAGATCATTGAGCACTACGATATTGATAGTCATGAATGTGTTCAGCTATTGGCAAAGCTTGATCGAATTAAAATTATCGATTTACTGCCCAACAACCACTACAAATCATTGATTGCGCAAGATTTTAGGTGGATACCGGGAGGGCCTCTCGAGCGTTTCATGGAACGAGAAGTGATGGTTAAGTTTATGGCGCCAAAGAAGGAAGAACCATGGACCTTTCGCTTTTACTTGCGAGGGCGCTATTCACAAACCTCAGTGGATATTATTCAGCGCAAGCTTAATCAGTTAACGAAAGAGGCAGCGGTATTAAATCAAGAGGATGCAAATCTACCGTTAAGTAAACGCCAGCACTTCGGGATATTGATGGCTATGCGCCCCTGGGAGCCTTCTTTATTTGAAAACCTGCGTCGCAATGAGGTGCAATGAGGTGCATTGAGACAAGCGTCGTCGAGCAATTATCAGTGCGACAAGGCAGACTGCGGCTAATCCCCGCTTCAGCGCTTAAATTCAGGTATTACCTTTGAAGCAGTTTGCTGTTGCCAGCCAGCAGAAAGGAATGCAGCAAGAAGAAGCACTTCTTACTGCTGATGTTGCGCGTTACTGCTGATGTTGCGCCAAGAAACGGCGCACAAGTTTATTGTGCGACTTCAGTTTAGCTTTGTAGCTTAGCGTTACTGCTCGTCCCGCAAGAATACCAGCTTATTACCTGCGCTTTGTTCTTCACTAAAGCGATAACCCGCGGTGTCAAACTGTTTAAGCTGAGCCACTTCACTCACCTTGTGCTGAATAATATAGCGTGCCATCAAGCCACGGGCTTTTTTGGCGTAAAAGCTAATAATTTTATATTGGCCATTTTTAAAATCTTTAAATACCGGCTCAATAATCTCGCCTTCTAAGGCTTTAGGTTTGACCGCACTGAAATACTCAGTAGATGCCAAATTAACTAATACGTTGTCACCCTGTTCGGCCAATGCTTGATTAAGCTTTTCAGTAATAATATTGCCCCAGAACTGATATAAGTTGGTGCCGCGCTCAGTATCAAGCTTGGTGCCCATTTCCAAGCGGTATGCCTGCATTAAATCTAGCGGTTTTAATAAACCATATAGACCAGACAAGATTCGCATATGTTTTTGTGCATATGAAAAGTCTTCTTCACTAAAACTGCCTGCGTCTAAGCCACCATATACATCCCCGTTAAAAGCTAACACAGCCTGCTTAGCATTCTCATCGGTAAAAGGTGTGTGCCACGCTGCGAAACGATCAGCGTTTAAGCCCGCTAACTTATCGCTTATTTTCATTAATGAACCAATTTGTGCAGGGCTTAACTTGCGGCTGCGATCAATTAGCTGCTGACTGTGCTCTAATAGCTCAGGTTGCGTTGAAGCGGGAGCAATGTCTTGCTTTTCAAAATCGAGATTTTTAGCTGGTGATACAACAAGTAACATGAAAATTCCTTACACTTATTCAGATGGGCTTATGATACCAACAGCTACGCTGGGAACAAACGATTAAAATAGATGAGTTTAATTGCAAAATTCTATCATTAGCGTGGTTTCTCTTACAGCCTTGAAGTACTGTTAACGCCTAATTTATTGCGAGAGAGTTGGTATTAGTGCAATTGCACACTCTGCAATGCGCTTACCAAATATTGATATTCTTGTTCATCGCGAGCGCACAGAATAATTTTACGCAGATTGTTATACCTAATTGACGCTTCACTGACACAACGTATTGCCAACCCACAATGTTCCATCGAGGCAGACGTTACCTCGTTGCAATTCTCTGGTCCTAAAACATTCAACGCAATACTGCGGATATCAGCGCCGTCAGCGAATTCAAACGCCTGTCGATATGCCTGAGCGATAAGCGTGTCTTTGCTTACGTGCGATTGAGCATTCAAAGGAACGTCTAATTGCAACGCATTCTGTGCTTGCCACGCAGCATCTGGCGAGCGAGAAATGTTAGCCAAGGTAATTTCGGTAAGCTTACTCACCGACGAATATTGGCAGCGTACTAAGGCATCCACCGCGAGTTGATTTATGTCTTCTTGTAATAGGGTTATTTTTGCTGTCATTGTCGGTGTTTTGCTCGCGTCTACAGGCTAAGGGTTATATTCTATGCTACCTGTTTGTTTTCAGCTGATCTTGGTTATTATTCGCATACTGTCATAAAGATTTAATTCGTTTTCAGTATTGATAGTGGCGTGATCACGCCCCACTATAAACCTAGGAAATTTGAGAACATATACATTTGTTGATTAAAATGTTGTAATTTTACAACATAATGAATTCGAGGTTAGCATGTCCAATCAATTACAAGCACTACGCGATATCACCACAGTTGTTGCCGATACAGGCGACATCGAAGCGATTAAAAAGTATCAACCTGTTGATGCAACAACGAATCCTTCTTTGTTACTTAAAGCTGCTGAGATGGAGCAATATCGCTCACATCTTGAAAATGCTGTTGCTTGGGCCAAAGAGCAATCAGATGACGCTGATCAGCAAATCATTGACGCTGGCGATAAACTCGCTGTAACCATAGGAACCGATATTGTGAATATCGTTCCGGGTCGTATCTCTACTGAAGTAGATGCACGTTTGTCATTCGATACCCAAGGCAGCATTGAAAAAGCTCATAAGCTTATTGCCCTATATAAAGAAGCTGGTATAGATAAAAGCCGCATCTTGATTAAGCTTGCTTCAACGTGGGAAGGCATTAAAGCTGCTGAACACCTTGAGAAAGAAGGTATCAACTGTAACCTAACCTTATTGTTCAGCTTTGCCCAAGCCCAAGCATGTGCTGAAGCTGGCGCTTACCTAATTTCACCTTTTGTTGGTCGTATTCTTGACTGGTACAAAGCGAAAACAGGTAAGTCTGAGTACGCAGCGAATGAAGATCCAGGTGTGCTATCAGTGACCAAGATCTACAACTATTACAAAGAGCACGGCTACAAAACGGTAGTTATGGGTGCAAGCTTCCGTAATATTGGTGAAATCACCGAGCTTGCAGGTTGTGACCGCTTAACTATCAGCCCTGGCTTGCTAGAAGAATTGTCAAATACCGACGCCCCGCTTGACGTTAAATTGAAAGACACTGGCGCTACATCGGCACCAGGCAAGCCGCTAGATGAAGCCGCATTCCGCTGGGAACTGAACCAAGATCCGATGGCAACCGAGAAGTTGTCAGAAGGTATTCGTAACTTTGCCGCAGACCAAGTGAAGCTTGAAACCTTGCTTAAAAGCTATCTGTAATAAAAGCACAATTAAAAGAGCGTCTGTTTAGGCGCTTTTTTTTACTGTATAAAATTGAAAACAATGACTAAGGAGTCTTGCATGACTGCGCTGACTGACACCCCTACTTGGCAAACGCTTGCCTCATTAGCTGACGATGTTAAACAGCAACACATGCGCGACTGGTTCGCTAGCGATACCTCTCGTGCGAGCAAATACCAGCAAACGGCCTGCGGGATAGAGTTAGATTATTCTAAAAACCTAATCACTGACGACGTGCTAAAAGCGTTATTTACCTTGGCAGATGAAAGCCAAGTAACACAAAAGCGTGCCGCCATGTTTAAAGGCGATATCATTAATCACACAGAACAGCGCGCCGTATTGCACACCGCCTTGCGTAACTTTTCCGGTGAGCCTGTATATGTGAATGGTCAAGACGTGATGCCCGAGGTACTCGCTTGCCAAGATAAAATGAAAGATTTTGTTGCCAGCATTCACAGCGGTGAACGCAAAGGTTACACAGGTAAGGCACTAAAACAAATCGTAAGCATAGGTATTGGAGGTTCGTTCTTAGGCCCTAAGATCATGTCTGAAGCCCTTAAGCCCTATTGGTTTGACGGTGTTAAAGTGCATTTTGTAGCCAACGTTGATGGTTGCCATATCCATGATGTGCTTAGCAACCTAGATCACGAAGAAACCTTAGTGGTGATGTCGTCTAAATCATTCAGCACCCAAGAAACGTTGCAAAATACCCTAACCGCAAAAGAGTGGTTTTTAAAAGCCGGCGGTACACAACAAGACATCGCCAAGCACTTTATCGCTGTGTCTTCTAATATCAAGGCCGCCACTGATTTTGGTATGGCCGAAGATAACATTTTCCCTATGTGGGATTGGGTTGGCGGGCGTTACTCGCTTTGGTCAGCTATCGGTTTGCCAATTGCGTTAACCCTAGGTTACGACAATTACCGCCAGCTACTCGAAGGCGCCTTTGAAATGGATCAACATTTCCAAACCGCACCACCCGAGCAGAACCTACCCATACTAACTGCCCTGTTAGGTGTGTGGTATATCAATTTCTTTGGTGCCCAAAGTCATGTGCTTCTGCCTTACTACCATTATTTACGTGGCTTCCCTGCGTATGTTCAGCAACTGGATATGGAAAGTAACGGCAAGAATATCAGCGGAGACACCACCCAAGTCGACTATGCTACAGGCCCAATTATTTGGGGTAGTGAAGGCACAAATGGTCAGCATTCATTCCACCAGCTTATTCACCAAGGGACCTTGTTAATCCCTGCTGACTTTATGCTACCTCTTAATGTACCAAATCAAGATGACACTCATCATGCCATGCTCGCGTCGAACTGTTTCGGTCAAACCCAAGCCTTGATGCAAGGGAAAACCTTTGATGAATGTTATGCTGACCTTGAAGGGAAAGGGCTAGATGAAGCCGAACGCGTTAAGTTAGCAACGCACAAAACCATGCCCGGTAACAAGCCAAGCAATACCTTGTTGTTTGAGAAAATGGATCCAAAAACCTTGGGTTCTCTTGTGGCTATGTATGAACATAAAGTATTCGTGCAAGGCGCAATTTGGGGCGTTAACTCATTCGATCAATGGGGTGTAGAGTTAGGCAAAGAGCTAGGAAATCAAGTGTTAGATAAAATCGTTAACACGGATGCGCCTCTCGCTTTTGACGGCTCAACCAACGCGTTGATTGCACGCTTTAGACAAGCTAACAGTTAATTAGCCCGTGCTAATAAACGAAAAGAGACCTTCGGGTCTCTTTTTTATTCGTATTCTTTAATACCAACTAAACCAATTACATTAAATAATTGCTAAGTGGTTAGTTATTTACTGGAGTGGGAATAATAAAGCGCGTATTGGCAAACTTATTCAGTAATCTGTGCATACCGTACACAGCCATAAGCGTTAAAACCACAGATACAGTAACCGATGTAAAACGATAGAGAGCGTTGTATACCAAGTCTTGTTGCGGCGTTAAATACTGACCAAACAAGATCCCCATTGTGGTCATTGCACCAAAACCAGCACCTGAACCGCCCCCTTCCAACATATGGTAACGAGCAAACAACATTACACTTATCCACAACGCGATACTCACAAACCATAAGATCCCGCTGTGATCGAGTAATATAAACTGCCAAGCCAAACCAATATTACACCCGATCAGTGTGCCAATGGCACGATTGAGCGCTGAACGCCCAGCCCCGTACCAATTTAACGGAAATAATATCAGCACCGACGAGACTTGAGCTGACAATGAGTCTTGTAAATCCAACACCTGAAACACGATAAATGACAAGGTCGCGACTGTGGTCGCCAAAATCACTTCATGGCGGCGATTACTATCGGGTTTGGTTATCACCGGAGGTTTGGCGCGTGCCTCAACATCGGGGAAAATGAAATGCATTAACATCGCAAGCAAGATGGTGAGCAAGCTTGCAGCCACATTTGACATCACAAGATCGCTGACCGACGCACTGCTGTAACTTGCAAAGTGCAACTGCATCGACAAGCCCACCATGCCCACAGCACCGAACAAAAAATTAGCGCCCTTCGACATACACGAAAACATAAAGGCGAAGATCATGATAACCGCGATCGTCATAGGAATAGGTTGATCGCCAAACATACCTTGCACCACGAATACAAACGCCGTAACCAGCGCAGCGTTAGCCAGAAATTGACGAATAATATGACTGTTTAAAACCGGCACTAAGCCCAACAAAAGCATCGGATATACCGTAAAGAACGTACCGTAGTTCCAGCCCATGACTTTACTGATGGTAAAGCCAAGTGCCGCGCCAAAAGCAACGCGCAAGCATTGACGCACTTCATTCGCCGTCAATCCTCTATGGGCAGGCTTACTCACACTGCCTTTACGTATAAACGGCAACTTTAATTGTGGTTTTAACATCAGCTACAACCTAATAGACGTAGTGAATAATGCTGATCACATGGGCCTGCACAGAGCCCAACCAACTGGCTATACCACCTACAGGATGAAGCTGAACGGTTGCTCTTGCTCCTGAGGGTAAGGTTTCAAGTAATTGCTGATTGTCAGTTAATACAATATGCGTTCGCATATATTGAGCATCACGCACCCAGCGGTCAGAATTTTCTGGGTTCGCCAGTGACCCATCAGCATTGAGTTGACCGTCTTTCACACCAGCATCAATCGCCACGACTTTGCCATTAAACACTTCCCCCGGACGGGCATCAAATACGATAGAAGCGGTGTCATTTATTTGCACATGACTTAACGACTTTTCTCTAAAATCCGCCACAATATCGCCCTTTTCAACCACCACAGCCGCCACAGCTGAACCCGCTTGAGCATAGTTACCCGGCTGAAGCTGTAAGTTAGTAACCTGACCTTTTACTTGCGAGCTTACGTCTGTGTAATCCAGCTGTAGTTGCGCGTCTTGCAACGCGTTTTGGGCTTGGCGAAGAAGCAAATTATTTGCACCATCTTTACCACGTTGGGCTTGATACTTAACGACATCCGCTTGGGCCGCTTCTACTTGTGCTTGCGCAGCTCGATAATTCGCCTTGGTTTGGTCGTACAACTGCCGCGAGACCGTGTTTGATTTAATCAAACTTTCTACTCGCTCAACTTCTAATTTCAACTCATCTACATCTGCTTTTGACGCCAGTACTTGCGCTTTAGCGGCCGCAATCGACGCATCTAATTGCAGGTTCGTTTGAGATGCACTTTCAACGGCTAGCTTGGCCTTATCGACCGCTATTTCGTAAGGGCGCTTATCCAGGCTAAAAAGTACCTGCTCGGCCTCTACGTTCTGATTGTTTTTTACATACACTGTCTGTACTTGTCCGCTGACCTTAGACGAAATATTCACCACAGGATGCAACACTCGAGACTGAGTACTCACCGGCATCCACAAGTCTGCGACCAAAAAGTATGCAAACGATAAAGCAAACACAGCAAGGGCAATATGTACCCAGCGTTTAAACACTTGATCAGGTGCCATGATTAAAGTCCTCCCTCAGTTGGCTTGTCCAGCAAGGCACAAGCGTTGCTTTCGATTTTTTTCAATATGTTAAACATGCCATCAAGTTCTTCGTCGGTGATTCCTTGCGTTAACTCAGTACGCACAGCACCGACAAACGTTTCCAGCGTTTGTAATTGCTGGTTGCCTGCTGGGGTGAACCATAAACACTTGCAGCGCTTGTCACTGGGATGCTCACGTCGCTCCACCAAATTAAGTTCAACCAGCTGATTCACCGTGCGATTTAGCGAAGGTAATTCAATTCCAAGCTCACTTGCTAGTGTATGTTGTGATACACCCTCGCCTAGGGTTCTTAATTTCATCATTACTGACCAACGTGCTTCGGTCATGCCCATCGGTTTAACAGACTGCGAAATAGCACTGCGCCATAAACGAAACACACGCCCTAACAACCAGCCCATAGCGGGGTTGTTTAGCTTTCTGGGTTGACTATTTTTAGCAGCCATTTCGACCTCACATTACTTATATCTTGATGGTTCTATCGAAAGATATGAATTTACTTAGCATGCTAACAATTATAAGGGCATTAATTTACTTAGCAAGCTAACTAATAATTTGAAACATTTATGAGAGAGTGTTTTACATAAAGCTTATACCTTGGAGAGTCGCGTTTTAGCGAGTTCAGAACCGGCCCATAAAACCGTATTCTTATGGCCTTAACTGCGCCAGTGAGTTTGTATTACGCAAAAGTTTAATAATTAATTGACTAAAAATTCTTTTTTTGGTGTTATATTATAACATTACCCATAAACATTAATAAAAGCAGTAAGGTCACACATGACAATGTTCAAACTATCCGCGCTATGCAGTGCGCTTATTAGCACCGGCATTTATGCCGTAGAAAAACCAATTCAAAAAGATGAACAGAGTATTGAGACCTTAGTTATCACTGCCAATCCTATCGGCCGGTCTGTTTTAGAGTCTGCCACTCCAGTGACCATTTTAGGCGGTGAAGCACTCGATAACTCCCAAGCGGCCACCTTAGGTGAAACGCTTAAAGGCGTGCCAGGTGTAAACAGCACATATTTTGGTCCTGTTGCTAGTAGTCCTATTATCCGTGGCTTAGACGGACCTCGGGTTAAAATTCTACAAAATGGCCTAGACACCTCAGATGCCTCACGTGTTGGCCCTGATCATGTCACCACCGTAGAAGCATCAACCGCAACACAAATTGAAGTGCTTCGTGGCCCTGCAACCTTATTGTACGGCAGCGGTGCTATTGGCGGCGTGGTCAACGTGGTAGATAACCGCTTACCTCGGGAACGCCAAGACGACATAAACGGCGAAGTGGCCACTTCATACGACAGTGTTTCAAATGAGAAAATGCTGTCAGGTGATATCAACGGTGGCACTGGCAACTTTGCCTTTCATGCAGATGGCTTTACCCGTGATAGCGACGATTATGAGATCCCTGATGAAGCGAGTGATGCAGATTCAGATAGTGTGGGTAAGTTAGAAAACTCCGCCATTGATGCCAGTGGTGGAACCGTCGGCATCGGCTGGATTGGCGATGATGTAAATGTAGCCTTTTCCTATGCGCGCTTAGATAACGAATATGGCATCCCCGGTCATGAACACGCACACGAGGATGAAGATCATGACGAAGAAGAGCACGACGAAGATGAGCATGATGAAGAAGATCACGACGCTGAACACGAAGAAGAAAGCGTATTTGCGCGTTTAAAACAAAACCGTTACCAATCCCGCATTGATTGGCAAAACATCGATGGACCATTCACCCAAATCCATTGGCTTAATGCGTACACAGATTATGAGCACAGTGAAATCGAAGACGGCGCTATCGGCACCACCTTTAGCAATGAAGCCAAAGAGTCACGCTTGTGGGCCAAGCATGCTCCACTTAGTGGCTGGGAAGGCGTGGTGGGTGTGCACTTCACGTCGTCTGATTTCTCTGCGCTTGGTGAAGAAGCATTCACCCCCAGCACTGAGACTAGGTCAACCGCACTTTTTGTGCTTGAAGAAAAACAAACTGGCGCTTTTTTATGGCAACTCGGGGCGCGTTTTGAGTATACAAAACATCAACCTGACAACAGCTTTTTCAGCGAAGATGAGCACGACGATGACGATGCTGATGAAGAGCATGAAGAACACGAAGAAATTCATTTCGCTGACGAGTCTTTTAATGCCAGCAGTTTCTCTGCGGGCGTGGTTTACACCTTAAATGAGAGAAGCTCCTTAGCCTTCAATTATGCTCGTTCTGAACGCGCTCCGTCTGCTTCTGAGATTTTCTCAAATGGGTTACATATCAGTACTGGAACCTTTGAAGTAGGCGCTGGGTTTGATATTGAATTGGACGACGATGGTTACGAATTAGTACAGTCGAGTCGCAGCGTTGAAAACGAAGTGTCAAATAACCTTGATTTAAGCTATCGCTACCAAGGCGACACCATAACCGCTGATGTCAGTATCTTCTATAACGACATTGCTAATTACTTATATGAGCAGGACACCGGCCTTGATAGTGAACAACTACATGGCCACGAGGAAGAAGAATTAGAAGACGAGCACGATCATGAAGAAGAGGTAACACCTGTGTTTATCTTCCGTCAGCAAGACGCCGTTTTATATGGTTTCGAAGCCCAGCTTGACTGGCATTTAAGTGATAATTTACGCGTTGAAAGCTTTGCCGATTACACTCGTGCAAAATTAGACGAAGCGGCCAGTGAAGACGGTAACCGTAATGTGCCACGTATTCCAGCCATGCGTTTAGGTATGCAATTTCATTGGGAAACAGATGACTGGCATGCCGAGCTAGGCGCTACGCATTATGCTAAGCAAGATAAATTTGCTTCCTACGAAACGCAAACAGATGGATATACCTTGGTTTCTGCAGCAATGAATTACTACACCACAGTTGCTGATTCAGATGTCACTGTGTTTTTGAAAGGAAACAACCTGACAGATCGCGTTGCCCGCGTACATTCCTCGTTCTTAAAAGATGTCGCACCATTGCCAGGACGCTCATTCGTATTAGGTGCAAGAGTTAACTTTTAATTGTTTTGCTACGCATTAAAAAGGCGCTAAACCGAAACGGTTTAGCGCCTTTTTTGATTAAACCAGCAATTCACTAACTCTTAAGACACTTAATCGCTTGCTCTAGTTGTGAGCGTGGGCAACCAAAGTTAATTCGCACAAACTGTTTGTCACCAAAATCGATACCCGGCGAAGGACCGACCCCTTTCTCTTCAAAATAGGTTTGCGGGTTTTCTACGCCTAAGCCACTCGCGTCAATCCATGCGAGAAATGTCGCTTGTGGTGCAATCACTTTTAACCCGTCAATTTGGTTAATTTGCTCGACTAAATAGTCGCGATTAGCACGTAAATAGTCTAATTGCTCAGCCAACCAATCATCACATTGAGTAAAAGCCGCCTCGGTTGCTGCTAGGCCCATAACATTTACCCAAGGCACCAAACCTTGGCCTGCTTGATTAAAGCGCTGACGTACTTTGGCATCAGGAATGATCGCAAAAGAGGTACCCAAACCAGCCACATTAAAGGTTTTACTGGCGGCCATCAGGGTCACTGAATTATTCTGCGCACTGCTAAGCTTACCCGCTGGAATATGCTTTGCGTCTTTATCGAGAATCAGATCACAGTGAATTTCATCAGAACATAACATCACGTTATTGGCTGCGCATATGTCAGCGATACGCGTTAACTGCGCCTCATCTAACACACTGCCCACTGGGTTCATCGGGTTACATAAAATAAACAATGTGCATTTTGGATCTTTGGCGTGCTGTTCTAGCACATCAAAATCAAGCATCCACTTGCCATCAACTTCTACTGTGGGTACATCAGCACGGGCTAAGCCGTTTAATTTTGGCGCCGCCAACATAGGAGGATAATTTGGCGTTTGTACAATCACTTTATCTCCAGGTTGGCAAAAGGCTTGGCAGGCCATGTTAAACCCTGGTACCACGCCAGGTGTCCATACCAACCATTCAGGCTTTATCTGCCAGTCATACTGTTTTGCCATCCAATCAACCACCGCTTGAATAGCGCCAGTGGCGTGACTAGGCAGGGTATAGCCCAACAAACCATGTTCAGCTCTGTCTTTTAGCGCATCTAGTATCGGTTGCGCACAGCGAAACTCAGTATCGGCTATCCACATTGGCAGGATTTCGCGGCCTTTATAGCGTTCCCATTTGTAGGCATTGGAAGGGGTTCTATCAATAATTTTGTCAAACTGAATCATTAAAAAAGTCTCTAGGTTTACGTTTGGCTAATTTTCTCAAGAAGCACGGAAAGTTTTTGGGTTAAATCGTCAGCACTAAACGGCTTGGCGACAAAATCTGTCACGCCAAGGCGCTTAGCACTAATGACTAATTCTTTGGTCGGATTAGCAGTAATCATAAAGAAAGGGCAATCTTTGGCTTTGATACGCAATGTTTCCAATATTTGCAATCCGCTAACACTGGGCATTTGCCAATCACAAATCACCAAATTTATACGTTGGGCATCTTCACTTAATAAAAATTTGTTCGCTTTAATACTGCTCGAAAAAGCCAATATTTCACCGCTCACTAGCTCTTCTACAATATGCTCCAACAACGTCAATGTAATATCATCATCGTCTACTATCATTACATTTACATCGTGCAAAATTCTCTCCTTAAAACCACAGTGCTTATCTATTGCAGTGCGCAATATCTTACTAAAATAAACCCAACTGAGCACTGGTTATGTCGGTGAATGACACCCCGATGAAGGGCAGAATACTTTCTGCGATGGGTTTTATTTGTTTTTCAATATAATGTTCATAATCTAACGAGCAGCTTTGATATTCAATAGGTTGTGCACCATTTAAGGTTATAACATAAGCAATTTGCCCTTTGTGCTGATAACGCAAGGGTTTACCGAGCTGTTCATTTTGCTCATCAGCCAAACGAGCGGCCTTTACATGAGGGGGAATATTTTTAACATATTGCGCTAACGGACGCCGGATACGTTTACGATACACCAGATGCTCATCCAGCTCACCAGTGCGTATTTGTGCAACAAACTGCTGAATGTAGGCGCTGACTTCTTGCCCAGTAAAGACCTTCTGGTATAAGGCTAACTGAAACGTTTTCGCCATAGGTGTCCAGTCAGAGCGTACCGACTCTAACCCTTTAAACACTAATTCGTCTTCCTCACCTTGGCGTCGTTTTAAACCAGCGTAGCGCTTTTTACTTCCTAGTTCTGAACCTCGGATTGTTGGCATTAGAAAACGATTAAACTGAGTTTCAAATTCAATCTCTAAAAAGTTCTCAACTTGGTGCTGTTCGGCGATTTGTTCATGCCAGCGCTGGTTGATCGATTGTTGCAATTGCAGCCCCACCTCAAAACCCTGCTGGGCTTGCATTTCGTCCCCTAACCACACAAAAATAGAATCAGTGTCGCCGTAAATGACTTTGTAACCCATGCTTTCGACCCAGGTGGCTGTAGTTTGCATAATTTCATGGCCACGCAGGGTGATTGAACTGGCCAAGCGCGTATCGTAAAAAGGACAACCACCGGAACCAAGTACCCCATAAAACGAATTCATCAGTATTTTGATAGCCTGCGAGCGAGCCGCATCTTTATCGCGTTTAGCCGTGTCTCTTTGCTGCCACAAAGAGGTAATTATGTCTGGCAAAAAATGCTGCTCACGGCTAAACACAGCACCTTTGAAACCTTGAATGCCGTCGTTTGGTGCACGTAGCCCCTCGACCAACCCCAGTGGGTCAATTTTAAATGTGCGAATAATTGAGGGGTAAAGACTTTTAAAATCAAGTACCAAAACGTTGCGATATAACCCGGGAGTTGAGGTCATCACGTATCCCCCAGGGCTTGCTAGGCCACCATCAACGGGCCGATTAGGGGAAATATACCCAGCTCTGTGCAGTTTAGGTAAATAAAGGTTAACAAACGCCGCCACTGACCCACCGACTCTGTTTAACTCAAGCCCAGTCAATTGACTGCGTAAGGTCAGAAAGTCCAACATTTTGGTGTGCTCAAATATCTCCAGCACAAGCTGGCAATCTTGTAGATTGTATTGAGCCAGTTTCACCTTGTTATGCACAAAGTCGTGTTTAATTTTCGCTAGGCGGTCATCCACATCATCGCTAAGTTTGCCCTTGCCTAAAAGCGCTTGAGCGACAAACTCTAAACTGAAACTAGCGAACTGATAAGTCGCTGTTTTTAGAGCATCGATACCGTCGATTACTACACGCCCGGGCATGCTAATGTAACCTTGATTGACTTCGTTTGGCGCATCTCGCCAATATACCGCTTCACCGCCACGGCCTAAGGTAAGCTTTAGGTTATACAGTTGAGCGCGCTCAATCAGCAGGCGAAAATCGAAATTAACCACGTTCCAGCCAATAATAATATCGGGATCTTGGGTTTGTATTGCAGCGATAAAGCACTGCAGCAATGCTTTCTCATCGGCCACCCATTGAATAAAATCGGGGCCCTGTTGGTTATCGCCAATCATAAACACAGCTTGGTATGTGCTGCTAGCGAACCCAATAGAGTACAGCTCGCCCTTTTCACTGCATTCAATATCAATAGAAAGTACCGAAAATGACGGTGTATATTGGCCGGGTTTGAGCTGACTTTGTGTGTAATTAGGGTATTTAGCAGTGCTTTGCTTAGTCCCTCGAAAATCGACACTGGCGTAGATAAAACGCTCCATGAGGTATCGATCAGCTAAGCGTATATCTGCTTCGTAACAGGTAATGCCATGGACCCGTAAGCGCTCTTTTGCTGCATAAACCTGCTTCGCACGCGAGAAATACAGCGCACTCACCGGTTGCTGATCAAAACGCTTTAACGCCAGTGCGTTAATTTGACAGGAAATTTGGCTGGTAGCTAGGATGTCTTTTGCCTGTGCCGCATCCTGCTGGCTAATAAAAAATACACCTTGTTGTGGCGTGGTTGTTACCTTGATGGGCCCGTCGGGACTAGACAACCAAAATTCTAGGCACGTTTGGCCTGATATTTCACGCAGATCTGAGGTAAGAATGAATCCTCGATTTGAATTTCCCATAGTGTGTAGGCAAACCTAATTATGAAGCGGACGTAGAACTCGTCGGATGAATGATGACTTGGTCGCGCCCACCTGTTTTTGCCTGGTACAGCGCGATATCGGCGTTGGCCATAAGCTGCATCCCATCAAGATTCGGTGCATTGAAAGTTAACCCTACCGAAGCGCTGATCGATAAGCCTTCAATCCCCACCACATCACTCATTTGTGACACTTTGCAGCGCAAACTATCGAGGGCATTATACCCGTCTTGCAACGTTGTGTGCGGTAAAAGTACTAAGAATTCTTCCCCTCCAATGCGCCCAAGTAAATCTGTTCTTCGCAAGTTTTCGCTGCACACACTGCTAAACTCAAGCAACACCTGATCTCCCACTGCATGGCCATAGCTGTCGTTTATCTTTTTAAAGAAATCTAAATCGATGATGGCGACACACAAATCATAACCGTAACGGTTAGCCGCAATAACTTGCCTATCAAGCTGCTCGATAATATACCGGCGATTATATAACCCTGTGAGATCATCTGTGGTTGCTAACTTAACTAGCGCTCGGCTTTGTGACTTTACCCGGTAGACCATCACAGCGAGTAAGCAGCAAACCAGCAGCACAACCGCTATAAATGACCACAAGTACATATTTCGTTGCTCTTGCGCATTTAGAGCAAAGCGCTGTAGACGGTTCTGGTGTTCCAATAATTGATTGGCTTGTTCAGAGGCGCGTACCTTGTAAATAGCACGCACTGTATGAATTTGCTCAGCGCTGCGGCTTTCGTGATATTTTTCACTCAAGGTAAGCGCCCGAGAGCTGTGCGCATAGGCTGCTTGATAGTCTCCTTGCGCCGCGGCGAGTTTGCCTTCCAAAGACGTCAATTGTATGGCTTCGGTGGGCATCAGATTTGGGTCTAAGTTAACTTTAGCAATGCGCGAATACCTCAGCGCCTTTTGGTAATTATGTTGAGCTAATGCCACAACAAACAGACTTTTCGCGATTTGAAAATCTATTGGTTTATTTTCACTATTGGCAAATATCTCTGACGCTTCATGCAAGCGCTGTTCTGCAAGCGCATAATCTTGCTTTTCAATACTTATTTCAGCGAGCAATTTAAGTGCATAACCAACGCCCTGGGTATCACCTAGTGATTTAGCAATATCTGCAGATTCGAGGATCTGTGCTTCACCTATCTCAATATTTCCTACCCGAAAATTTGCTGAACCTAAACCGTACAAGACAATACTTAAATTCAATGATTCATCATTTTTACGCGCGTGCGCAACGGCTTCAGCGAAATAAGGAATGGCTAGGGCGTAGTCTCCTCGGTTTTCGTACATCACGCCTATCATGCCGGCAATGTTTGCCTTTGAAGTCTTCCCTGTGTAATAGGTTGTTTGGTTGTAGGCCTCTAAATAACTCTCAGCAGCCGCGTTATATTCATTTAGTGACGAAAACAACGAACCACGTACATATAAGCCAAGCAAATAGGTTTTTTCGTCTTCATTTTCTTGCGCCCAGCCGATTGCAGCATCAACTTTATTCAGCGCTTCGAAAGGTTTTCCTGCCATTTCTAGCGCGCTGGCTTCAATCAACCTAAGGTTGTGATACAACCAAGGTTCACGCTGTTTGTTTATGTAAGCCAACCCTTGACGGGCGCTTTCGATGGCTTTTTGTGGGTAAGTTAATGCGTAATACGTATCGCTTAAGATTGCGTAGTATTCTGCTTTTTGCGCATCGCTGGTATCTGCCGAAGGGGGATTAGCTAATAACTCGGCCAACACTTGCTGGGGCTCTGAATTCAATTGTAGCGTTAGAGCTTCGTACTGTTTCGAAAACTCAAATAAAACAGCCTCTGCGGCAATCGCACTAGGCATAGCTTCAACGAGTAACAGAATACATACCCAGACACATTTCACCAATGCTGTTTCCTTGCTGCCCAATAATTCAGTTTGAATACATCAAAATAGCACGGAATCGCTATTAGTGACTAACTTATGTCAACGTCAAACTTATGCTTATAAACACGCAAAAAGATGACTTAATGGATGGCGGTTCACCGCACATGTGAGAAAACACATGAAAAATTAAGACTAAATTGGCTGTTATATAGTGCGCTTATAAAACAGGCAAAAAAAATAGCCCCAAAAGGGGCCATTTTCTAAGGAGCAAGTAGCGCTACCTGCTTACCATGTTGAAACTTTTGTGCGTTACATTCGTTGAATGTTAGCAGTGTTTATTTATATACGGTCGTTAAGCACATTCATGATAGGTGATGCATTCAAACCGTTTTCAGTTGCCCAAGCAATAACAGTCTTGCCGTCTTGCTCAGGTGTCGATAAATCGCTTTTAGGCATTTTCTTAACCAACAATGTACCGGCTTCAACTGCATCGCTTAACATCGCGGTGCGGATTAGACTGTTACCACCACATGAAATGCCTGAGTAGTAGTCTTGTAATTTCAATCGATAATCAGACTGAACACGCTTCATTTTTTTACGTAGTTCGCCCTTGTCGTCTGCTTTTACTATGGTACAAATATTCTGTAATGCTTCTGCTACGTCAGCTTGTGCTGCGCCCGACATAAATAATGAAGTGGCGGCGATAGCGATAGAAGTTTTAACTATTTTCAACATGGTCAATTCCTCGAGTAATTTGTTTAGGTATTCCGTTTCGTTGAGGCAATTAAACCCCAATCACGTCAGCGGTAAAATCTATAAGGCGATACTAAGGTATGTCGCTTAATACCTTAAATAGGTTAAATTTCGCTTTTTGATTGATTCGATGAGTGTTTTCGCAAAAAAAAAATGCATATTCGCTCAACAATGCTTAGTGTTTGCGAAGTATACGAAGTAACTAATCTTAAGAATGAGCCAAGTATGACTGTCGAAAAAAAAGTGCGCTGGGGCGTTTTAGGCGCCGGACGTATTGCCCACACGTTCTGTAAAGATATACAACACAGCCAATTTGCCGAGCTGACCGCGGTTGCGTCACGAACCAAATCAGCTGCACAGCAATTTGCTGATAAGTATAAAACACCAGAGATACTTGAGGGGTACCAAGCGCTTTATCTACACCCAAACGTAGACGCCATCTACATAGCCACCCCACATAACTTTCATTTTGAGCAAGCAGCTGCTGCGCTAAAGGCCGGCAAGCATGTGTTATGTGAAAAACCGATAACCGTATCTCCAGAACAATGTGAACAATTAATTCAGCTCGCTGGTGAAAACAATCGCTTTCTAATGGAAGGTATGTGGAGCTACTTTTTGCCTACGATCCTCAAAGCAAAAGAATGGGTAAACAGTGGTCGCATAGGCAAAATACATCAGGTTAAAGCCGACTTTGGTTACCCGGTAACGTTCGTTGAGGGAGATCGCATGTATAACCCAGCGCTCGCAGGAGGTTGTTTATTGGATATGGGGATCTATACCTTAGCCATCGCCCAATACTTTATAAATCAGCTGCCCGATCTTAGTTTAGTCAGTCATAAACTAGCGAAAACCGGTGTCGAAGATGACCTGACTTTTATCGCTCAGTATCCAGATGCAACCGCCACTTTGGCATGCGTTAACGCTAAAGCCAATGCCAATAAACGAATGCTTACTTAGAAGCATTCGGCGGATTTTAAATTCTCGCCCAGTGGTTAATTACTGACGAAAGTTGGGATTACTTTTTGCGCGCTTGCTTTTCTTTACTGCGTCGCTGCACCCGTTCTATGCGGTGCTCTTTCTGGGCTTTTTTATCACGGGTAGCAGAGCCCGTTTTAAAGCGCTCTTTGCGAAGTGCCTTTTCTTCGGCTTTTTTCAATTCAGCCTCGGCCATTTCGGCTTCTTCTTTGAGCACCATTTCAGGGGTTTCAAGACTGATACGTCCTAACTTGCCTGAACGGAATTCGTTGACCAGCACCTCACATATTTTATGTAAGTTCACTCGACCACCCGCTCGCAACGCACCACGCTGAGCTGCTGCCATTTCTAAAAACGCTATTTCCGTGTCAGGTATATGGTCTAATTTATAACGCTCTTTGAGTAAATCTGGATACGCCTTTATGAAGTAATCAGCCGCAAAAAAGCCAACGTCGTCGTATTCCATAGCAGTGTCTTTTATGGCCCCTGTGGTCGCCAAACGGTAGCTACTTTGTGGGTTTTCAACTTTTGGCCACAAAATACCAGGCGTATCGAACAAAATAATGCCACTGCCTAAATTGATACGTTGCTGTGCTTTGGTAACAGCAGGTTCATTGCCTGTTTTGGCAATAATACGCTCAGCTAAAATATTGATAAGGGTGGATTTACCCACATTAGGAATTCCGCAGATCATGGTATTGATTGTTTTGATGCTGGCGTCTTTTTCAGGCAACATTTTTCTGCACAAATCGATGATTTGTTTCATTTTTTGCGGTTGCTCTGTGGTGCTAGTGAACGTTTTCACTCCGCGTTCTTGTTCCAAGTGCGCTTGCCACATAGCGGTTACTTCAGGATCGGCCAAATCAGACTTGCTCAACACCTTAATGCAAGGGGTGTCACCACGAATAGCCGCTATCGCTGGATTTTCACTGGAATAAGGAATACGCGCATCAAGCACCTCGATTAACAAATCTACTTGTGGCAATAACTCTTTTATTTCCTTCTGGGCTTTGTGCATGTGCCCTGGATACCAATGAATCGACATATAACCCTGCTCTTTTGCATTTTCAAAAGCGCCATTGTACGTTAACCGAATGAGCAAAGGTATGCCGCCGAGCGCCCTTCAAAAAATAAAACCAACGTAGGGGCAAAAAACAGCCTAAAACGAAAAGCGCGCTGCGATATCACTATCTTGTGCAGAATAAAAAGTGTAATAAAACGTAAACATAAATAGCACATTAGTTTATACTGCCCGCCTAAGAGACCCCTCTCGATACTCTTTTTATTCATGTATTGCTTGTGACTGTCATTGTCACAATGCTGAGTAAAAAAGAACCATAATGATAATGATGCAACCATTGACCAGTAGTTAACGATTAGCTATTGCAATATTGCGCGTCAAAACAACTTGGAGAGCACCCTTGGGCCCGACAGCACACACACATACATTTTCACGTAAACTCACCCTACTTGGCGCAGCAGTGTCGTTAGCCATAGCAGGTAACGTCAGCGCGCAAACAGCTGAAACCGAACAAGCATCAAGTGATGACTTTGAGAACATTACCGTCACTGCGCGTAAGCGTACTGAAAGCTTGTTTGAATCTCCTACTGCTATCACCTCACTAAGCGATAGCTTTATGGACGACGCCAACATCAGCAATCTAGATGATGTGGGCAAATACGTACCTAACCTAAACGTTAGTCGTTACGGCGCTGGTAACTCAGCACACGCATCAATCTTTATTCGCGGAATTGGCTTACAAGACCACATCATCACGACCGATCCTGGCGTGGGCGTTTATGTTGACGGCGTTTATCTTGGTCGCCAAATGGGTGCCAACCTAAGTCTACCTAATATTGCCAGCGTTGAAGTATTACGCGGCCCGCAAGGTACGTTGTACGGCCGTAATACGCTAGGTGGCGCTGTTAATATCATCACTAAAAAGCCAGGCGATGAGTCCATGGCGAGTGTAGCCGCTAAGGTGGGAACCCTAGGCCGTGTGGCCGCAGATCTATACATCAATGGTGACATTAACGATGATGTAAGCATTGCTGCTAGTGGTTCATTCAAAAAGCGTGACGGTGTAGGTGAAGCCGTTAACCTAGCAAACCCTGAAAAAGAAATTGGTGAAGAGCAAGAGTTCAGTGGCCGTTTATCTGCCAACTGGCGTGTCAGCAATAACTTCTCGCTTTTATTTGCGGTGGATGGTTACGATAACGAAAGTGGTCAGTCGCCTTACACCATAGAATTCACGGACCCAAGTCCAGATCCGACGGATATATTCAACGGTGATTTCCCACTATTAACGCCTGATTTGATCCCCGCTGATCCTGATGATTTAGGGACTACAGTGCCAGGGCTTGAATCCACAGCTTCTGCTGGTTGGGGTGCGTCAATTACCGCCAACTGGGACATCAATGAAAACTACGCCACCAAACTTATCACCAGCTTCCGCAGCTCTGATTACGAAGGCGGCTTGGATGATGATGCATCACCGCTGAATTTATCAGAATTCCCGGAAACTGGCGAAGCAGACCAATATTCAGTTGAACTACAAGTCAATGGTACCTTTGATAACTACGACTTTGTGTCAGGTGTGTACTTCTTCAACGAAGAAGGTTCCACCGAGTCAGGCCCTTGGGTATTTAGCCCATTCAACACCCCGGGTGCACTAAACAATGATGGTACGCCAACCGGATTCGGCGGTGATTATGGCTTCTTCGATTTACATCAAGAAACCGACGCTTTCGCAATTTATGCCAATGCATCATACGATCTGTCTGAAAAACTCACAGTTGGCGGTGGTCTGCGTTACTCGAAAGACAAAAAAGACGCAGATGCCTTGTTCCCTAGCTTTGCTGAGCGTGCATACCGAAGTGCTGAATTTAGCGAAGTCACCTGGGATGTAAACGCAGCATATCAGTTAGACAATGGTTTGAACGTGTATGCTCAGGTGCAAAAAGGCTATCAAACGGGTGGTTTCCCTCCGCGCCCATTTGGTGGCGCTGCTCAGTTCGTGCAGTTTGACGAGACCACGTCGATTAACTACGAAACTGGCTTGAAGGGTAAAATCGCTGAAAACGTATCATTACTTGCTGCTGTGTTTATTACTAAATACGACGACCTAGCCTTACCGTTTTCTGATCCTACTGCTGGTGGCGGTTTTGTGACCATCACTGAAAATGCAGGTAAATCAGAAGCAAAAGGTATCGAACTTGAAGCCACAATTGACGTGACAGATAACTTCTCGTTACGCGCTGCAGTGGGCTTCTTGGATGCTGAGATTACCCAAGTTGACGAAAACGTAAACGGTGTTGGCGTGGGTGACTCACCCGCCCTAACACCTGAGTGGACGTTAATGATAGCGCCTTCTTACTACGTGGATTTAGACAGCGGAGCCACATTGGCATTCAAAGCTGATTATTCATTCCGTGATGAGATGCAGGGCCAGTCGGTATACAACCCCAATGAAACGATCGACTCGCGCAGTATTCTTGGCTTTGATGTGAATTACACCTCAGTCAATGGCGATTGGTCGTTAAGCCTGTATGGTGAAAACGTAACGGATGAAATATACGACCAAGGTCGCTTACAGCAAAATGGCTTTGTAGGTATTGTCCGCAGTAACGACAGACGTGAGTTTGGTCTACGTTTCAAGAAAGAATTCGAAATGTAATCACACCAGCTGTTGAAAAAGGGGCCTTATGGCCCTTTTTTATTGCTTATAAAACTGTAGACTTACTTTAAAGGAAGCAAATTTGCGATAGTCATTTGATTAGCAAACTCAAATATTACAAGCGGGCTGGATGGTCCAAACAATTACCCCAAATATTACTGCTGTGCGCGTTATTATTTAATGCCACTGGTGCCTTGCTCGCGGCGAATAACATCGTCAATAAAGCACAGGCCTTTGCTAACGACGACGCAATACTGATATGTACAGGTCATGAGTACAAATGGATTTCACTAAGCGCTTTTGAGCAAACAGGCGCCCTTGAATTTATTTCGCCCCCAGATGACGCCCCTGAAAATGCCCATGGCATAAAGTGCACTTTTGCGTATTTAGCAGACAGCCACAGTGACAAAACGCTAGTGGCAATCGTTCATTCCATAACGCCACCGCAGCCTAAACTTCCACCTCTATTACCCTATGATTCGTATGTAAAAACCCATCAATATTCCCTTGCGATTGCCCGTGCCCCCCCTGTGTTGTCCTGATCTGAATTTTGAATACTAAAAATAGCATTTGTCGTTCACGGCAAGTGTTAATAACGAACAGGAGAAAACACATGAACAAAACGATCATTTTAAGTGCTTATTGCGCAGCGCTTGCTGCCCCTTTTACTGCCCCGTTTGCTTTAGCCGATGCGGGAACGGCTCACACTGATTTACGACCTGATGACCACGCCCCTATCGGCGTGATGGGTGACCACATGCATGCTGCTGGGGAGTTTATGTTTTCCTATCGGTATATGCGCATGAATATGTCCGATATGCTGCAAGGAAGTAGCGATATCTCAGCCAGCGATATCGCCACCACTATCGCCAACCCTTTTGCTCCGCCTGCAACGGTGCGCGTAGTACCAAAAGAAATGACGACCAACATGCATATGCTGGGCTTTATGTATGCACCTAACGATGACATTACTTTGATGGCAATGCTCAATTACCTAGAACGTGACATGGATTTAACCACGTTTGAAGGCATGATGGGAGATACGGTGTTGGGCCAGTTTTCAACAGAAGTCTCTGGTCTAGCAGACAGCAAATTAGGCTTGCTTTATCGTTTGTACGATTCAGCAAATCATCATCTGCATTTTAACTTGTCTTGGGTAATCGACAGTGGTTCAAATAATGAAACCGACGACGTACTTACGCCTATGAACATGCGTATGACGATGCGTCTACCCTACTCTATGCAACTAGGCTCAGGGAGCGATCAAGCGGAATTCGGCTTGACCTACACAGGGAAAAATCAACAATTTAGTTGGGGCGGGCAAGTATTAACAACCACACCGCTTGAACGTAATGATGAAGGTTATACAGTAGGTGACAAATACTCGATAACGAGCTGGTTAGCGTATCAGTTGCCGCAATCAACTAGTCTATCACTGCGCCTAATTTATAATCACAGCGAAGATATCAAGGGCCAAGATAGCCAAATAACAGCGCCTGTCACCACGGCCAACCCAGCTAATTACGGTGGACACAATCTACAAGCCGCCATCGGTGTAAACACAGTTTTAATGAACAAACATCGAATTGGCTTAGAGTACCAAATACCAATTAACTACCATGTAAACGCAGTTCAGATGGATATGGATAACATGCTTACTTTGGGATATCAGTTAGCATTTTAATCACCACTGAAGAAAACGCAGTGCAACATAGCTCGCTACGCATGTAGTGAGCTTCATTCTCTTGATTAATCTAGTTCGCTAGTGCGTATTGACACCGCTATCGGCGTAGCGCGAACCACCCATCTAACCAAATAAACACAATTGCATTACCAATAACATAAATAGCAGTGTTGACAACCGCTTATTTTGGCTGATAGTCAGAGGTGTTCGAGCGGATGAAATGTAAATATTTGAAGTAAACCACTTTTGCTAGGCCAGGGAATATTTTCCTACGCTACAAAGGCCTCCACTTTTCACTAACAGCAAATAAAACAACATAAACCATATATTTAACTCAGTAAAATCAAACATTTAAATTTAAAAACTTGCGTAGAGTTTAACTCATCAACAAACGGCCAGTGACGCCAAAAAACCTGTCTATCTACCCATCTAACAGTTTCAAAAAAATAAATATTCAATATAACTAACAACTTAGCTACATATATTACAAAATTTAGACTAATTGGTAATACACAATTGTAAACCTTAGGTTAATGCGATATAAATGCGCCTACCATTTTGAATACCAAAAATTCAACCAAGCACATCGAAACTCACAATATTGGTCATACCAATAAGAACACCTCTATGCAACGCTTCACGATGAAACTTAATCAAGTCAGTGCGATATTCAACAAAACCAGAGAGAAAAACAGCAGCAATGCGATTTTCGGCGCCACCCTAGCAGCTATTCTGTGCGCGCCAACTGTAGCGGCGCAAGCCCAAACTGAAGATGCGTCAGCCAATAACGATTTAGAAGTAATTCAGGTACAAGGTATCGCTGGTAGCCTAGCTGAATCAGCACGTCAAAAGCGCTTTGATTCGCGCATTGTCGATGCCATCGTCGCTGAAGATATCGGTAAATTACCTGACAACAACATAGCTGAAGCGCTGCAACGTATTACTGGGGTATCAATTAGTACTGACTTCGGTGTGGGCGAATCAGTCACTATTCGCGGTATTTCTCAAAACCGAGTTGAATTAAATGGTCGCTCTACATCAGGTAGCGGGCGAGGTGGTATCAGTTTAGATGATTTCCCTTCTAGCTTCTTAAAAACCGTCGAAGTCATTAAATCCCCGACCCCTGAAATGATTGAAGGCGCCTTAGGTGGCACCATTAATATGACAACTGTTCGCCCTCTGGAACTGGAAGAACCTCTTGTTGCCATCACGTTAGACGGTGAGTACGCAGACAAAACTGAAAACTGGGCCCCAATGTTCAATGCTGCAGCAGGCACAAACTGGGACTTAGGTGATGCTGGAACTTTTGGTGCTTCATTTGTTGTGGCCTATCAAGACCGCGAGTTACGCCGTGATGAGTTCATGAATCTGGTTACCCCTACCGAATTAGACTTAGACGGTGACGGCAATATTGATCAAGCAAGCACAGCCAGTGGCAACTATTTAGTTAGAAGCCAAAATACCGTGGAGCAAAAAACCGAAAAACGTGAGCGAACAGCATATGGTTTATCACTGCAGTGGGCCCCAAAAGACACTGATGGTTTTATTTATTTAGACGTGAATGCAACAGAACTTGACGGTGGCCAAGAAGCCTACTCAGTTCTGAATGACAGCAAAGATTATAGCGATTTAGTGCTGGATAATGCTTACGGCGATAGCAACGGCCAATTACACAACTTTGGCTCTGGTAGTGTATTCGTTCAGCCGAAAACTTGGTCTGATTTTACCACCAATGAATCTATTTCTAATGCACTAGGCGGCGAGTTTCAGCTAACTGATCAGATAAAAGTGTCTGGTGAAATCTCTTACGCTAAATCAGAAGCTCAACGCCGTAATTCTGAGTTTAACTTGCGCCCTATTTCTCGTGAACAATACGAAGAAGACGGCACAATCACCGAGCATTTGTTTACTATCACTATGAGCCAAGATGGCGACAAAATTCCTGGTTTGGCTTTTTCTGATCAAGATGCGCTTCTGGACCCAAACAACTTAGCCATACGTCAGTTTACTCACCAACGCTACTCAGAAGACAACGAAGAAACCGCTATTCGCTTTGACGTGGAATACGTGGAACCGTTTTCTGGTTTAGAGTTTATTCGCTCTATCAAGGCAGGTGTGCGCACCACAGATAGCGAATATGAGTTAGACAGATATGACTTGCGCAATAATGGTGACGAGTTGAAAAACCTACAAACCAGCGTGTCTTATGATGGTGTAGTGACACCAACATGGATTGGCGACTTCAACGAGACTTTTGGTGGATTTAAAGCAATAAACCACGACAACTCGTTTGACCAAGCTGGCATTACAGGAAGCAATGCACTAACGAATTACTATGTTTATGACGGTTCTTTACTTGCTTACGATATTGATGGCACTTACGAGCGAGTGAAACAAATGCTCGATGGAAGCAACCTTGAGCTCACCGGTACGCTGGACGATAACATGGCGCGAAATACAGGTTCGTACGCGAAAATCGAAGAAGAAACTCAAGCAATATACACTCAGTTCAATCTAGATTTTGACCGACTCACTGCGATAATCGGTGCTCGTTACGTCACCACCGACCTAACATCAAGCACATTTAATGATGAAGCAAAACACGATTACTCAGACTTTTTACCGAGCCTTAACGCAACATATAACCTGACTGACACCACCATTTTACGTTTTGCCGCAGCCAAAGTAATGCGCCGCGCTGAGTTTGGTGAGCTAAGCCCAGCGTTAAATGTTGATAACTCCCTCGTCACCGGTACTCAAGGCTCATATCAACTAGACCCCTACCGTGTCACACAATATGACTTGTCAGCTGAACATTATTTCGGACAGGGAGGCTTAATGTCAGCGGCGATTTTCTACAAAGATGTTGAGTCATTTACTGTCAGCAGCAGTTCTTGCCAAGCAAGCGCTGATACGGTTGAAGGTCAAAACGTGACGGAATACGTCAACGTGTGTTTACTCGATACCGCCGGTGTTAGCCAGGCCAATGTGAACTACGCTTCAAGTGATCAAGACCTTGCTTATGTTGAAGCGCAAAGAGACGCAGGGCTGACAGGGATTGTTATTGATACTGATATAAACGGCGGCAGCGGTAAAATCGTTGGTATTGAATTAGCTTACCAACAACAGTTTAGCTTTTTACCTGGCGCATGGTCTGGACTAGGCATTAGCACCAACTATACCTATGCCGATAGTGAACAACCTGATGGTAATCCACTTTTAGATATCTCTAACAACACAGTTAACGCACAAGTGTACTGGGAATATGAAGGTTGGCAGGTACGTTTAGCTTACAACTGGCGCGACAAATACCTAGACACTCAAGACGAAAAGCGTGTACGCCCAGTAGGTGCGCTAGCGACAGGGATTTACAACCGTACAGACCCAAGTGCTGATTTTTACGACCCTACGTTGGGGAACAACTATCGTGATGCACGCGGTCAGTTCGATTTTTCCGCGAGTTATGACGTGAATGAAAATCTAACACTCGTCGCAAATGCAGTTAATTTAACTGGTGAACCAATTCGTCAGATCACCGAATTAGATACAAACTGGCTTTATAGCGAAGCTGACCGTCGCATGACAGTGGGTGTCAGAGCTAAATTTTAATTTAGTTCTCACTGGCTAAATACGCCTTACTCACGTGAAAAATAGAGCCTATTATCAAAATAGGCTCTTCCATTTAACCGGTTCAATGGTGAATAACCGATAGAGCCATGCGGAACAATATATGACGAATAACAGCGCAGTGTTAACAACAACACGACCAAGTTCGCTATCCAAAGCGCTATCAAAAGCACTATCAACATCACTAGCCTGTGTTGTGCTCGCTGGTTGTGGGGGTAAAAACATAGATACACCGTCAAGCCCACCACAAACGATTACCAATAGTGCCCAACAGCCTGCTCCTGCAAGTCAGTTTGATTTAAGCCACTGGTACCTAACCGTGCCGCTTGATGAAGATGGCGATCGCGTCTCTGACGTCTATGATGTCTCTGAGCTGAAGACCTATTCTCATCCAGAGTTTTTCTATCTCAACGAACAAAAGCATATGGTTTTCGCTACACCGAATCGCGCGGCCACTGAGCGCACATCAACCAATACACGCAGTGAATTACGTTATATGTTTCGCGGCGAAGACACGTCAATTTTAGAAGGATCACCAAGCAATAATTTTGCGTTGGCCACTCATAAAAACCCGCAGCAGTTTGCGGCAATTGGTGGCAAATTAGACGCTACCTTGCATGTGGATCACGTGGCAATCAATGCAGGCTATCCTAACAAGCCACCGGCCTACTCTGTAGTCATCGGCCAAGTACATGCTTTTCAGCTGGATGATAACAAGCAAAAAGCAGGGTATGGCTGGGGTAACGAACCATTAAAAATTTCCTACAAAAAGTGGCCTAATCATAAAACTGGCTCAGTGTTCTGGACCTATGAGCGAAACCTCGCCACTGATAATCCCGAGCGTATCGATATCGCTTACCCTGTGTGGGGCAATAATTGGGATGATGCTGCAGACCCCGGTGAGAAAGGCATCGCATTAGGTGAAGAATTTAGCTACACGATAAACATTTTCGAAAATGTAATGCACCTTGTGTTCACCAGCACTAAGCACCCCACTGTGCACCATCAAATTAACTTAGCGAATAATGTCGATGCCAATGGTGACGTAGACGAAGCGGATTATCCCTACGCTTACCAAGACGAAACGCTTTACTTCAAGGCGGGGGCGTATAACCAATGCAGTACCAAGCAGAACGACCCTAGCTTTCGCTACCCAGGCTGCGCAGGCACAGGGGATTGGACAACAGACCTCGCTAACGGCGACTACACAAAGGTGACATTTTCAGCTTTGACTGCCGGCCCTGCCACACCTATGCCCAGCTCAATGACGGTACAGAAATGATCTTAAAAGAACAAAACCAGGAGTATAAACAACATGTCTAACGTGCCTAACCGCCGCTTTTCCCTCTTTTTATTGCTACTCACACTCGTGTCGTTTTCACAGTTAAGTCGTGCTGCACTGGTTGAAAATATCGAGCAGTTTAACAAAGCAGCTGCGTCCGTGAGCCCTGGCGATGAGATTGTACTGGCAAACGGTACATGGAATGACGTTGAACTTGTGCTTAAAGGTAAAGGGCAAGCTGACAACCCCATCACTTTAAAAGCACAGACCCCAGGTAAAGTCATTATTACAGGGCAATCTAACTTGGCTTTCTCTGGTGAATACATCGTCATATCTGGTTTAGTGTTTAAAGACGGTTCAACGCCAACAGGGGAAGTAATTTCATTTCGTACTTCTAACGAAGATGTAGCCAACCACTCTCGCGTGACCAATACAGTGATTGATAATTTCAGCACAGATTTACGCCAAATGTCTGATTTATGGGTTGCGATGTACGGTAAACACAACCGCTTTGACCATAACTCATTGGTTAACAAGCGTAATCGCGGCGTAACGCTAGCAGTAAGAATGAATTCAGAGGCTAGCCGTAAGAATCAGCATGTTATTGAATATAACTACTTCGGGCCACGGCAAATACTTGGTGCCAATGGCGGTGAAACCCTGCGTATTGGAACCAGCCATTTCTCTCGCGAGTATTCTAATACCACAGCACAGTTCAACTACTTTGATCGCACCAATGGTGAGCACGAAATTATCTCCAATAAATCCAGTGGTAACTCTCTTATTAATAACGTTTTCTTTGAAACCCAAGGCACGTTAACTATGCGTCATGGGCATTTCACCACGGTAGAAGGCAACTATTTTCTGGGAAATCGCAAACCGAATACGGGTGGCATTCGCATTATTAATGAAAGCCAATCGGTGAGTAATAACTATATGTACGGCCTAACGGGTAAGCGTTTACGTGGCGCCTTAGTAATAATGAACGGCGTACCTAACTCACCGCCTAATCGTTATGATCCTGTTATTGATTCAGCGATGAACAACAATATCGTGATCGACAGCGATCACATAGAGCTTGGCGCAGGAGCCGATGCCGAGCGTTCTGCACCACCGACAACATCTGAATTTAAAGGCAATATCATTCTGGGCAAAACTAACCTTGAACCCTTTACCTTGTACGATGATATGTCAGGGATTAATTTCGAAGGTAACTACCTGAACGAAAAAGCCAGTACTCCCATCAAAAGCGGTTTTGCCAGCACGACTTACTCAGTAACAACAAACCAATATGGCTTAAAGTCTCCTGATAAAGCATTGCTTGATAAAATTAGCTTTGGCGAAGTAAAACTTCCCGTTACCAAAGAAGAGGTAGGCGCTCGTTTTTATCCTAAAAATGAAGCCACTATTGCATTTCAAAGTGGCAAAAACATTCCCGTCAAAGCCGGAACAGACAGCCTGATAGATGCATTGGCAACAAGCCAGCCCGGCGACGTATTGGTACTGGAGAACGGCGGCGAGTATTTGCTCACCAAGTTCGCTGAAGTACACCACCCTATTACTATTTTGGCTGAGGAAGGGGAAAAGCCTATTCTTCGTTCGCAAAAGCCTAACTTTATCAATATTGAAAACGGCGGTGCTCTGGAAGTTGAAAACCTATGGTTTGATGGGGCTGAATCACCTGATTACAAAGGAAACACCATCATAAGCACTAGCAGTTATTCGATGAATATCAATTACAACTTGGCTGTGCGCAATGTAAAAGTGACAGATCTTGACGTAAACGGGTATTTTTACTTTTTCAAAGCAAACCCAGGCACCTTTGCTGATTCTATTGAAGTTGTAGACTCAGAATTTAGCAATATTACCGGCGCCATATTACAGCTAAACCGAGAAGTCGATGATTTAGGTGTGTATAGCGTAGAAAACTTGCTGATTTCAGGTAACACCTTCACCGATGTAAAAGAAGAAGTGGTGACGGTTTACCGCGGTGGGACTGACGAAAGCACCTTCGGCCCTATGGTTACAGTAAAAGACAATACGCTGACCAATGTGGGTAAAGGCTCTACTCACAGATCTGGTGCATCCATGTATTTCCACGGCGTACAAAAACTGAATATCTCTGACACAAACTGGAATGACAGTGCCCCACTAGAGCTGTTTTTAACCAATGGTGGGCCTATCACAGTAATTGAGGATGTTGAGATGAAAAACAGCGGAAAAATCCGCGCCAACAAAGATCAATATGAAAGCTCGAACGTAACCTACGACTAGCCTGACGCGCGTCTTAATTGGTGGCATTAGGCTGAATAATTCAACGCCTAATGCCCTATTACCACCACCACTTTTTATAGATTCAGGAATGCTAGGAATGACAAAACTAACTGCAAAAAATGTCCTTATTACCGCAGGTGCCCAAGGTATTGGCGAAGCTATCAGTAAGCACCTTATAGATAATGGAGCAAACGTAGCAATTCACTATTTCTCAAGCAGTGATACCGCTAATGAATTACTCGAATATGCAACGAGTAAAGGGGTAAAAGCCGTGGCAATTAAAGGAGATTTAACCGACGAAGCCGATGCCAATACCCTTATCGAAAAAACAGTAGAGGCCCTCGGGGGCATAGATATATTGATTAACAATGCCGGTTCACTTGTCGCTCGGCGCACACTAAATGATATGGACGCTGAATTTTGGCACAAGGTCATGGATATCAATCTAACATCTATGATGTTTGTCACACGCGCTGCCGCACCTTATTTGGCAAAAAATCAGAATAGCAGCATTGTCAATTTAGCCTCTCTTGCAGGTCGTAAGGGTGGCCATGCCGGCTCGTTAGCCTATTCCACCAGCAAAGGAGCAATCCTAACCTTAACCCGCGCACTAAGCGCTGAGTTAGGTGCACAAGGAACACGCGTTAATGCAGTCGCTCCGGGGCTGATATTAGGTACCTCATTTCACAATACCCACACCACCAAAGAATCTGCGGAGCAAACCATTGCCGGTATTCCACTTCAACGAGCAGGAAATGCCGATGATGTTGCTCGCGCAGTAGGCTATTTGGCTTCGGAATATGATGGCTTTATCACAGGCGCTACGCTGGATATTAACGGTGGCGTTTACAACATGTAAGCGCCTTGTGGGCACTTTATAACGAGTACAAACATGCTTAAAACAGCGGTAATACACCCTACTATTTTGGAAGCACTTGGGCGCTCAGGTCACTTCGCGCAAGTTGTCATCGCAGACGGTAATTTGCCAGTAGGGGCCATGACAGGGCCAAACTCAACCCTAGTGCATCTAAACTTTCGTCCAGGCATGTTAGATGCGCTAAGCGTGCTCGAAGGCATACTTGAAGTGTGTCCGATTCAAGGCGCTATCGTGATGGAAAAGCCCAAAGAGGCGAATGCAGAAATTCATACTGCTTACCAAGCGTTACTGGGCGATGTGAGCTGGGAAACCATGGAGCGCTGGGCGTTTTACGACAAAATTCGTGAGCCTGCGACCACCTTAATCATACAAACCGGTGAGCAGCGCCGATTTGCCAATCTCATTCTAACGGTAGGCGTGGTGAAAATGGCGCAAGAAAGCGGCTTTTAACGATGACTATTACAGATGCGCCCAGAGTAGCGGCAAACATTAACAATTTAGGTTTATTTTTGGGGAACCCAAGTGTCAGCATTAATTAGAGCAATACTAAGTTTTGGACCTGGTTTTTTTGCCATAGGTTATACCATAGGCACAGGTAGCGTAACGGCTATGATAGTGGCAGGCAGTACATTTGGCATGCAATTACTCTGGGTTTTATTACTCAGTTGTTTGTTTTCCGGCGTACTGATTTACGCTTACGGTAATTTCGCCTTGGTCACCGGTGAAACAGCCTTATACAGTTTCAAAAAACATCTTAAATTTGGTAAGCCTATGGCGCTACTGATCATCATAGGTGTGAGCTTTGGTCAGTGGAATTCCCTGATGGGGATTTTGGGTATTTCTGCGAACATCATTTTTGAAATGATTGCCATGTACTTCCCTTCAGTTGTGGCACATAAGTACGCGGTTGTGTTAGCGATAGCCGTTACGGTCATCAGCATCATGTATGCCATTCTACTCATTGGTAAGTATTCATTATTCGAAAAAATACTGGTGATTTTTGTGTCCTGTATGGGCTTATCTTTCGTGTTGTCTTTGTTTGTTGTGCACCCATTGCCCGTTGAGGTCATTAGAGGTTTAGTGCCTGTCATTCCCGATGTTGATGGCGGAAAAATGATGGTTGCTGCATTTGTAGGTACCACCATGGCAGCGGCGACCTTTCTCTCTCGCCCGCTTTTTATTCAAGGCAAAGGCTGGACAATTAAAGACCGAGCCCAGCAAAAGAAAGATGCGATTGTCGCCGCTATTTTAGTGTTTATTATCAGTGGCTCCGTAATGGCCGTGGCCGCAGGATCTTTGTATCACGAAGGCAAAAAAATTACTGACGTATTAGATATGGTGAATGCACTTGAGCCTATAGCAGGTAAAGGGGCACTCACCGTGTTCTTTTTCGGTACATTAGCCGCGGGCTTATCGTCAGTATTTCCTTGTATGCTAATCGCCCCTTTATTGATAGAAGACTACCGTTCGGGTAAATTAGACACTAAATCGACGCAATTTCGTGTCATTACGGGCATAGCTGCATTATTCGCGTTGACGATCCCCGTCTTTGGTTTTAACCCTATTCAAGGGCAGATATTAAGCCAAGTATTTAACGTATTCGTGCTTCCTTTGGTCATACTCGGCATTATATTAATGATTAATAAAAAGAAGCTGATGCACGAGCATACGGCGGGCTATCTACTGAATATCGTATTAGGTTTAGCGTTTATGTTTTCAATTTTGATTTCATTTAACGGTATTCTAGGCCTTCTTGAGTAATAAGGGTAAAGGGTAAAGGGTAAAACATGATTCTAATCGTTGGTGGGGTTTCAGGAACCGGCAAGTCAACCATAGGCAAAATGCTTGCTGAAACACTCGACTTGCCATTTTATGACGCAGATGACTTTCATCCTGAGTCCAATGTACAAAAAATGCAAAATGGTCAGCCCCTGAATGACCAAGACCGTCAACCCTGGCTAGAAACCTTAGCCAGCGAGTTGCATACATGGGAAAAACAAGGCGGTGCTGTACTGGCGTGCTCAGCCCTAAAGGCAGCGTACCGGGAAACCTTAGCCACTCAATGCCACAACAAGATTGAGTGGATTATTCTTCATGGCTCAAAAGCTTTACTTAGTGAGCGTTTGGCCGCGCGTAAAGGGCATTTTTTCGAGCCAAAACTACTCGACTCGCAACTAAATACACTGGAGCTACCTGTTGATGCCCATGTGGTAGACATTCAGTCACCACCGAACGTTATTGTTAAATCCATCATCGCGCGCTTAGAAATCGCTTGAATCCTCTGCTTAACAGTTTAGGGATTTTTAAAAAGGAGTACCGAAAGTGAAAACCAGAAAAATAGGCTTTATGGCCATCAGCTTCCTAACACTTGCTGGTTGCAATGCAACTCATAGCGGCAATGAAAAAAGCCTGTTAGTCCCTGCTGATAAATTCGATTTAACCCATTGGAAAATCACCATCCCTACGGATAACAACAATGATGGCAAAGTCGATGGTATCAGCGCCAAAGAAATACAAACCTTTGCACACCCTGATTTCTTTTATCTAAATGGCAAAGGCAACATGGTGTTTGCCACTCCAAATAAAGCCTTTACCACGCCTAATTCAAGCAATACCCGCAGTGAGTTACATCACGTGGTAGGCGGCATGAATAGTAAAAAAGACGGCTTTGCTAACAACTTTGCATTACAAGCCAACAAAGACGCTGAGCAATACGGACAAATAGGTGGCAATCTGCAAGCAACCCTTGCTGTCAACCACGTCGCCAAACGCGCAAAATATCCGAATAAGCCCCCAGCGTTCTCGGTAGTGGTTGGGCAAATTCATGCCACCAAAGACAAAAAGCGCGTGGCGCAAGGAGATGGCTATGGTTATGGAAACGAGCCGTTAAAAATCTACTATAAAAAATGGCCTGAGCATCAATACGGTTCTGTCTTTTGGAATTACGAACGTAATTTAGCTAAAGAAGATTCAAACAGGCAAGATATCAGCTACTCGGTGTGGGGCACTCCTTGGGATGAAACCACCGCGCCTGGCGAGCAAGGTATCGCACTTGATGAACCCTTTAGCTATGAAGTGAACGTGTATCAAAACACCATGTATCTAACTTTCACCAGTGAACGCCTAGGTACTAAACACTTCGAGATAAATTTAGCGAACAACGTCGATGCTAACGGTCAAGTTGATAAACTAGACCACCCAAATGGTTATACCGGTGATGCTAACTTCTTTAAAGCTGGTGCCTACGATCAGTGCAGCATTAAAGATGATCCGGGTATGTGGTACCCAGCATGTTTGGGAACAGGCGACTGGAAAACAGACAAAGAAAACGGAGACTACGCCCAAGTGACGTTTTCACGTTTGGTGACTGGCCCGGCTAAAGCCCCGCAAAAATAAACCTATATTAAAGGCCATCAAATCAAAGTGTAATACGCTCAAATTTGATGGCTTTTAACGTGTTTCATACCTTTAATACTTTTCGTTCCGTGAATAAATAGCAGTAATACCAATTCCTTTAAAAGGTGACTGTTAGGTATTGCCTGGATAACACTCTAATATCGACATGCCTGATGTTGATTCATACTCAAATTCTCTGACCCCAGCAGGGCAAAAAAAGCGCTCCCATTGCTTAAGCTCCGTCACCTCGTCACCGATACGTAACGTACCCGAACCTTGTGTGACCACCCCAAAGAAAAAGGCTTCCTCTTCGCGACTAAATTTGCCACTTACGCTTGCTCGCCTGATGGTAAAGCAAGAGGTGTCCTGTGCTCCAATCAGCTCCTCTAGTGTATTACCTTGGGCATCAGTGTTAAGTACCTTGGGATGACAGCGAAACTCAGCATCAACCTGCTCTGGGGGGACGGGGCTAAAATCAAACACATCTAATGCGGTTTCTATTCCTTGGTTCATAAATCGTGCTTGCTCAGGAATAACATACCCACAACGCTCGAACTCAAACCTAACAGCAAGATCAGAGGGCTCCATGATTTCTAGCATCAATATACCCTCGCCCAGAGCATGAGGACGACCACCTGGAATAAGAAACACATCACCGGGCTTAACTGCAATACGATCGAAACAAGCCTCAATGGATGAAATATCTTGGGTTTCAATCCACTCTTTTAATTGCTCGCGACTTGGCGGCCGCTGAAAGCCAGCATAAATATAGGGTTCGCTTACCTCTTCTCGGGTTTCTAAAATTACGTAGGCTTCGGTTTTCCCCCGAGGTAAACCGAGTCGCTGTTGGGCAAATTCCCGCGTGGGGTGCGCCTGAAAATGCAAACGGGTCGCGCTATCAAGGTATTTAACCAAAGGTATGTCGTCCAAAGTGCGCGCTTTGTCGCCCTCTTGGCCTAAGAAATAGCCTTGGTTTTGCTTAAGCAAATCACGAAATGCGACAGGCTGGCCATCTTCTGTGGGCACCATAGCTAGGCCTTCACTGATATGCTCACGGACCACATTACGCGCCTCAACCGTGGAGCCAATCCAATCTTCTGGAAAGCTTGAATCTTCAGGGTTGCTCTTTTTTTCAATCGTATCAAGGAGTTTTCCTCCCTGATAGGTTCGCCACACTCGGTTAGCGGTAAACTTAATAATGTGTTTCATTGTTGTATATTTCCATTGCTGCTATCGCAGCGTTAAAAGACGGTTCTACAAATAAAACGCTAAGGCCATCGCCTATCACATTGACAATGTTTCGCATTCTAGCCTTGCACTTTACGCAGCCTGTAACGTAGACAGAATACCAGTGAGACTCATGTAACTCATGATCAACGCGAAGGCGAAAATCAGTATCAAAAGTACATTGGTCACCCTAGTAAATTGATGCTCCCCCATCAGGCTCTTTTTATTTCCAATATAGAAAATACACCCTACGGTGGCAGGTAAAACCAGTGCACCGAACGCTTGGGAGCTGACCATGACAGCGATAGGCTTGGCATTAAAAATCGGTACAATTAACCCTAAGCAAGAAATCACTAGCGCCATGATCCGATAACTTGGCCGTTTCAGATCAGTTTGACGCTGGTGAAAGTCATCCAACAGCCAAGGCAATAAAGCCACGTTGGGGAATTGAGATGACACACCCGCTGCAATCAACCCTATAGTGAAAATGGCTACCGCGGCTGCGCCCGCTAAAGGCTCTAAAAGATTTATCATCTGCGTGACATGGACCAAAGTGATCCCCTGCACATAAAGCGAGCCTGCAGCTGCAGCCATGATGGATGTGCTCACAATAAACATCAGAAACGCCGAGAATAAGGCGTCCCTGTTTTGTGTTTTTAAGTCGGCCATTGTCCAGCCAGCTTCTTTTACCAATATGGTCCGTAGAATAAATAACCCAGAGAAAACCGTTGTGCCCACCATAGACGCAATGACCAAAAATGAGTTTTTGCCTGGGCCTGTTTCTGGCACATTAGGCACCATACCCTTGAGAATCTCTATGGCGGGAGGCATTAAAATGGCGAAATTAATTAAAAAACACAGCGCCATGATGGCCACAAAAGCCGCCAGAACTTTTTCAAATACTTCGATTTTTCCGATCAGAAAAATAACGTACACAAATATGATAAAAAACAGCGCAAAATACAGCTGAGAAATGCCGCCCTCTATAAACGTTTTCGACCATTCGTAACACACGTCAGCCAATATCCCCATCACGCCAATGACACTGCCGCAAATTTGCGTTGTTAGAGCAACAATGAAGAAGATACTCACGCCAGGGTGTATGTGTTGTCGGAAAGACTGCAGCGCGGTAAGGCCGGTGACTAAGGTAAACTTACCAAACAATTGAATGAGAAAATAAGTGATCGCGCAGGAGATAAAAATGGTCCACAGCAATGACATGCCATAGTCGGCCCCGGCTTTTGCCATGGCGGTTACGCTTCCTGTGCCAACGGTAAACCCAAACAGAAAGATACCGGGTAGTAATGATGCAAAAAACGTCTTTAGATTATTCATAAGTACCACATATTATTTTTATTAGAACAATGACTGTGAATGACGAATTGAATCTTTACCCTAACCGATACCATTCGTACGCATACATGGGTCTAAAACACAGGGGAGAGGCACGAGTACAACGCCCCCGAAACACCTGTGAGTTAATGAATGTCGTTATTTAAGTGCCGATAAAGCGCGAATAACACCGCGCACTTCTGCTAAGCCCTTCATACGACCAATTCCCGAATAGCCCGGATTAACCGCTTTGCCGATATCGCCCATCATCTGATGGCCATGATCAGGGCGAATAAAAATCCCTTGCTCGTCGGGGCTTGACGCCCTGCGGCGTGTTTCTTCATCGAGTAAAGCTTTAACCACTTGGATCATGTCAATATCGCTATCCAGATGACTGGCCTCAAAAAACGAACGTTGCTCGCTCGGATCTCGGCTAACACCACGCAAATGCGAAAAATGAATACGCGGCCCAAATTGCTTAGCCATAGCAGGCAAGTCATTGTCGGGTCGGCTACTATAAGTCCCCACACACAAAGTAATGCCGTTCGACGGGCTTGGCAGCGCATCGAATAGAATGTTTAAATCATCGGCAGTACAGATAATTCTTGGCAGCCCCAACATGTCACGCGGGGGATCATCCGGGTGGATCGCGAGCTTTACGCCCAGCGCCTCTGCTTGGGGTAAAACGCTAGATAAAAACGCGAACAGATTCTTGCGTAATACATCACTGCTCACATCTTTATAGTTCGCTAACATATTGCGAAAATCATCTAACCCGTAACTATCGGTCATTTTGCCCGGTAAACCGGCAATAATATTGTTCGTCAGTTTGGTTTTTTCTTCTTCTGACATATCCGCAAAAATAGCTTTCGCTTCGTCTATTTCATCAGCCGTATATTCAGCTTCAGCGTTTTCACGTTGTAAAATAAACAAGTCGAAAGCGGCAAACTTCTTCTGATCAAACCGCAGCGCATAGGCACCACTAGGCAACTTGAAGTTTAAGTCTGTGCGCGTCCAATCAATGACTGGCATGAAGTTATAACAGATGGTTTTGATCCCGCACTTGGCGAGGTTTTCCATTGAAGTTATCCAATTCTGAACATATTTTTCATGTCCTGGACGCGCTAATTTGATGTCCTCGTGCACAGGAATACTTTCAACCACACTCCAGGTTAACGGTGCTAACCCCGGCTCGCATTCTTCAATCAACGCCTTATGCTGGCGAATAGCGTTAATATCCCAAACCTCACCAGTAGCAATGGTATGCAGTGCACTGACCACATCAGTGGCACCCGTTTGTCTTATTTCATCTATGGTTACAGGATCATTAGGCCCAAACCATCTCCAGGATTCACGCATGGTATTTCTCAGTCTGGTGATTAAAATAGATCATTAAAAATTGTGCTCAATTGCTAGCTCCACACCCATGTCACTAATGACACAGTGATATCGATGTACTGACGCCATAAATTCTTGATGCGCAAAAAAGCGGAATTTGTTTGCGCCAGCCAAGGTCAAAAACACCTTCAGATCAGACGATTGACCCGATGAGGCACAGCGAGAAAAATCCGCCTTTAATGGGTCGTTAAGATCGTCATTCACTAACGCCTTGTGGATAAAATGCCCCCATGCCGCCAGTGCGAAGGCCAAATAACGAGCATCTCTGCCTTGTTCAAGCGCATCGTCAATACTTGGGAACCAACGTTGCTGAATTTTTTGTGAGCTATCCGTACCCACCTGCAGCGCGGCATAGGGCAAGTTAGCATTTCGAAACCGCACAAGGACTTGAGCGATATAGGTTTCGGCGTTTATCACCTCGGGGACTAAAGTGACCGGCATCACATCTTTTTTGAGTGCCTGTTCAGTAAGACGCGCCAATGAAGAACGTTGCAGCGATTCATGAATGAAGCGATCCCCCGCTAAATAACCAAGGGCTGCGAGCATAGAATGCCCAGCATTTAGAAAACGTAATTTCACGCGCTCAAAAGGTGCAATGTCTTCAACAAATAGCGCTCCGGCCTTATCAAATGCTGGGCGTTTACCTGCAAATTTATCTTCAATAATCCACTGACTAAATGGCTCGGTAGCCACCGGAGCAACATCTGCAACGCCTAAAGCTTGAGCGACTTTATCTTTCAACGTGTTATCAGTTGCCGGGGTCACTCTGTCAACCATAGATGCGCTAAATGCCACATTCGCGTCAACCCATGGCAACGTTTCAGGGCTGTGCTTGGCCAAAAGCAATCGCACCCCTTCTTTTAAACACTCTCCCCCGCCGTTCATGTTGTCACAGCACAAGACTGTGATGGGTAAGCCACCAAGTAAGCTTCTTTTTATTAGCCCTGCAGCAAGATAGCCATAGGTGGTTTTCGGCAGCATGATTGACTCAAGATCGTGAGCGATATCAGCACATTCAATGTCAATTACCCCATTTTTAAGGTAGTAACCTTTCTCAGTGATCGTCGTTGTAACGAGTTGCGTTTGCTGTTTTGCTAAAATCTCAATCACAGCTTCAGGATCTTCTGGGCCGACCAATAGGGTTAGCATCGAACCGATAATGCGATAATCCGTTTCTTGTTCACCTAAGACGGCTAATGTGTATAAATGATCCTGTGGGGCACAGTTTATCGCGCATAGTTGACGAGCGAAGCGAAACTCCGGTTATTCCCCACTGGGTATCCCCCTGATTCAATAACGTATCGCAATAGACCGCCTGATGGGCACGATGAAAGTTGCCCGCGCCGAAATGCACTATACCCGGCGTCAAATCACAAGCGTCATACCCTGGCGTGCGAACTACCGAGTTAATCTTACTTAGCGAGGTGATTTTTAAGCGTTCTAATTTCATTCAGTTTCACCTTTGAGCTTGCGCGGTGCTTCCGCTATACAGATTAGATTTTTAATATTGTTAACTGACCAACTTAACGATAAAGCGATAAAGGAAATTAATTCTTTTATAGACTAAAATTCTACCGATGTATTACCAATACCATATTCCCCTCTAGGCATGTTAATAAAATAATCATGACCATTTCAACTTTGTTAAACCACTAATAGCTTATAACCAAAAACTAAAATGCCCTATTTGACACTAGAACAGAGTCATTATGAATAGATAGACCATTAAATAAAAATGCCGTAACACATTGTTATAAATAGGGTTTATAAGAACAAACCCCACACCACCCCTCTCTGGTAATATACAGTTAATAATATTGGCATTACCAAAACAAACCCACCTCAAGCTTTTAAATCAGATTAAAGGTTGACCAATTTGTTTTTTTGGAATACTTTTGTAACAACCTTGTTAGCGTTTTGCAGACCTTATGTAATTTCAATGTTGCAAGGTGCAATAACTAAAAATTAACAATGTGGTGTGAAAGGGGTCCACTCAGCCCTTTATTCGCTGCACTAGGAGACACAAATGGGACACAAACTATCTAAAATTACCTTAGCGGTGTTATCAGCTACTTCGTTAAGTTTTGCTTCATCCGCTCTTGCTCAAGAAGCTCAGCCAGTTGAAGAGGGAGACGTCGAAGTCATCGCTGTATCAGGAATACGTAGTTCACTTACGAGTGCTCTTCTAGAAAAGCGTGAAACAAATAACCTGATCGAAGTCATTGAAGCTGTAGACATCGGCAAGTTACCAGACCAAAACTTGGCTGAGGTGCTGGAAAACGTAACAGGTATTCAAATTACCAGAACAGCAGGTATCGGGACTGGCGTACAAATTCGAGGCAGCAATGCTAACCGAGTCGAAATTAACGGTGCCTCAACAGTAGGTTCAGGTGCTGGACGTAGCGGAATGAATTTTGAAGATTTGTCTGCAGCTATTATTGCGGGAGTTGAAATAACCAAAGCACCAGAAGCAAAAACCACCGAAGGTTCGATAGGCGGCACGATTAATCTACGGACTATACGCCCCCTTGAATTAACAGAGACTTTGGGTTCTATTCGCTTGCAAGGCGAAGACAGCAGCTTAACAACTGACGGTGTGCAGCCAAGGGTTTCAGGTGCATACGGCGATAACTGGGAACTTGACTCCGGTAGATTCGGTTTTGTTATCAGCGGTAGCTATACCAAACAAGAAGCCACCTCGTTTCGCCCACGCTTAGATCGTGATGGCAGCTTAGTTGAGAATGTTAACGCAGATGTTATTCGAAGTGGGGAACTAGAAGACCAGGCAACAGACAGACCTGTAGCCCAATCGTTCGATTTTCTTGGTATTCAATTCTTGAACCAAGAATTAGAAAACTTCGAATATGAAACGACCAACATCGCGACAACGTTTGAATTTGCGCCAAACGACAACATGAAATTTTTCTTCGATGCGGTTATTACTGACCAAGAGCGCCGTCAAGATAGCACTCGAGTACAAGCATCTGGTGTTAGCAGTGTACTAAACCACAGCTTACCAACTGAATTTGAAACCGTTAATTTTGGCTCTCTTGATGGCGTGAATTTAGGCAGCATACAAGCCGCAGTAAGAGGCACGATTCAGCCTAATTTGGGTGTTGATGACGATGATCCAAACCTGCGCTTTAACAGTGATACTGGTGCGCGGATCACAGATACTGAAATATTTAGATTAGGCGGTGAGTGGCAAGGTGAAAACTTGTTCGCTAGTTTTGAATTTTCAAGCGCAAGCTCTGATACCGAAACCCCTTCACTTAATACCCAATTGAACTTCATTAACCCCAATCCGCTTACACCGCTGGACAATCTCGATGAAGACGGTAATCCAACCGATGACACCAGCAATGACAACAGTGTGCCATTTATTTATGACCTAACCGGTGATTCATTGGCGTTTGGTATAGATTTCGCCTCACCATTCGCCCCCACAGTTGCCGATTTGTTAGACCCTAACAATGTCGTGCTTGATCAGGTCGATATAACACGTAGCACAACTGAAAACTCAGAAGATGCCTTTCGCACTGATTTTACTTACTACATAGATGATTCCATTGTTACCTCTGTCGATTTTGGTTATCGCTACAATAAAACTGAGCACAGCGCGGTCAGCATTTCAGACCGTATTGGTGGATTCAGTAAGTTGGTCGATAGCCCTAATGGTTCATTGTTCTCAGAGTTATTAGTTGAAGGCCCGGATCATTTTGGTGATGCCGATGGCAGAGAATTAGCTTTTCGTAATTTCTTGATAGTCGACCCGGACCGTGCTTTCAGTGATCGAGATGGAACCTTAGAGATACTTGAGTCGGCTATTATTGCCCACGGCGGTAATCAAGATTTAGCAAACTTAGTACCTGACTCTACAGAGATTTTTAACATAGAAGAGAAAACCCACGCTTTGTATGCACAAGCTAACTTCGAGTACGAAATGCTCCGCGGTAATATCGGCGTTCGCCATATAGAAACAGATATAGAGTCTATAGGTAATACCGAAATAAACGGTGTTGTATCTGCCGTAACAAACAAAGGCGATTATAGTTATACACTTCCTCGTTTGAACCTTGTCGCAGATGTAGCCGAAGATGTCGTGTTGCGTCTGGGTTGGGGCAAAGATATTTTGCGCCCTAACTTCGGTGACTTGAACACATCTGTATCCTTTGGCACTAATGAAAACCAATCTGTTGAAATTGGTAATGCTGGGCTTGAACCGGAAGAAGTAACCTCTTTTGACTTGTCAGCTGAATGGTATTTTGCTGAAGCTGCTGTTGTCAGTATCGGTTATTTCAAGAAAGATCGTACCAACCTATTTGTCACTAACTTAGAAAGTGCAACCCTTGATGCTAACGGGCTACGTGATAGTAACCCTGCTTGTTCAGGTGGCGGTATCTATAATCCAGCTGTTCAGCCAAACGTATTAGGTGATCCGAACACAACAGGCCTATGTGTTGACGTTGAAACATTCTTTAATGACTCAGCTACCACCACTCAGTCAGGTGTAGAAATGGCATTTCAGTATGACCTTTCAAGCTTTGAGGATGATCTAGGTTGGGCGTCAGGTTTCGGTATTTTAGCTAACTACACTGTGCAAGAATTTGACGGCGGTTCAGCTTTCTACACTTCAGCCACCCGCGGCACCGATGTATTCAATGCAATAAACGGTATTTACGATGACAGTCAATTTGTACAAGTAACGTCCGAGCGAGGCTTACTCGACTTTTCCGAGAATGCCTACAACTTTACTTTATATTATGAAAAGTATGGTTTATCAGCTCGCGTGCGCTACACATGGCGTGAAGCGTTCCGCACTGAAGATACCGCAGCGGGCGCAAGCTTAAACTCAACGTTAGGCTTCCCAGTTGTAACACATGATAGAGGGCAGCTTAATGCCAGCATCAGTTATGATGTGAACGACCAATTAAACTTGGGGGTTGAAGCCGTTAACCTAACCGAGTCTGACATTACTCAGTCTTGTGTGAACGAAGATGCTTTACTGTGTGCTCAAGGTATAACAGACCGTCGTATTACCTTTGGCGCCAGTTATCGCTTCTAAATTGTTAGAACGAGAGTTCAAGCAAGAACAATGAAAAGCAAATAAAAAGCTAACCCCAGCGCACTGCTGGGGTTAGCCGTTATTTACTACTCAACTATTTGAAGAGTTTTTTTAGATCTTGTAGTTAGACAATAAAACATGCTGTTGTGAAGAAAGTACATAAATACCTACCGACTTCCAAGCACGACACTGCTCGGACAGGCATCCGCTGAATTAAACTATGACTCCCCTAAAACATGCGCTTAACCGGAGACAATAGCGATGAAAAAAATGAAAATCACTGCCTTGCTGTTAGTGGCAGCTGCACTTAATACGCCCTTGGCTGTGCAGTCTCAGGAGCATCCGAACCTGATTATGACCAAAGCCGGTGTAGAGAAAATTAGAAATAATCTAGGACAAGTTCCTTTATTCGATGCGTCTGTGCAAAATATAAAAGATGAAGTGGATGCTGAAATAGCGTTAGGCATAGACACCCCAATCCCAAAAGACTTTTCCGGTGGGTACACCCATCAAAGACACAAACTTAATTTTCTCACCGCACAAAAAGCCGGTGCACTTTATCAAATACTGCAAGACGACAAATACGCAAAATATATTCGCGACATGCTTTTTCAATACGAAGCTATGTATAAAGACTTACCTGTGCATCCACAAGAGCGTTCCTACGCTCGCGGCAAACTGTTTTGGCAGTGCTTAAATGACAGTAACTGGCTGGTGTATATGGCGCAGGCCTATGATGCCATTTACGATACGTTAACGGTTAAAGAACGTGACAAGTTAGAAAACAACCTATTTCGCCCTTTCGCTGATTTTATCTCAATTGAAAACCCTCAGTTTTACAACCGAGTTCATAATCACAGTACTTGGGGTAACGCCGCTGTAGGAATGATTGCGCTAGTCATGGACGACAAAGAGTTACTCGATAGAGCCTTATACGGTATTGAAGATGATGGACTGGAACTAGGTGGTCGTGATAACGACGGTGGTTTTATCAAAGTTGCGGGTCAAAAAGCTGGCTTTTTAGCGAACTTGGACGACCCGTTCTCGCCAGATGGCTATTATACCGAAGGCCCTTATTACCAGCGTTATGCCATGTATCCATTTCTAATTTTTGGTTTGGCGATGAAACATGTTAAACCCGAAATGGAGGTGTTTTCACATAAAGACAATGTACTGCTTAAAGGTGTCGACGCACTGCTTAATTTAACCGATGCTGATGGTGAGTTTTTCCCTTTAAATGACGGCCAAAAAGGCATGTCATACTACACTCCTGCGTTAGTCACTGCGGTCGATATTGCCTATCAATACGGTGATCAAAACCCACAGTTGCTGAGTATTGCTGAGAAGCAAAACCAAGTACTTCTTGATCAATCCGGTTTAGCTGTTGCCATTGGTCTGCGAGACGGCAAGGCGAAACCTTTCGTTAAAAACTCTATCAATTTACGCGACGGACAAGCAGGTGACCAAGGTGGCGTGGGCGTTCTGCGTTATGGCAATGAAGACTTAACCTTAGTATTCAAATATGCCGCACAGGGGTTAAGTCACGGGCACTACGACAAACTTTCATTTTCTTTGTACGAAAAAGGCGATGAAGTATTGCAGGATTACGGCCTTGCTCGCTTCGTAAATATCGGCCAAAAAGGTGGTGGTAACTATCTAAAAGAGAACAAAACTTGGGCTAAAACCACCATTGCACATAATACTTTGTCGATAAATGAACAAATGCACTTCTCTGGGAAATATGAGATTGCCAGTGAGCATCACTCAGATTTGTACTTTTATGATGACGCTAATAAAAATGTGCAGGTGGTTAGCGCAATTGAGAGCAACGCTTATCCTGATACTCAGATGCATAGAACAATGGCCGTGATAAAAAGTGACGGTTTTGAAAAGCCATTTCTACTGGATATCATGAAGGTTAAGTCAGAGCAGAAAAATCAGTATGATTTACCATTTTACTATATGGGCCAAGTGCTGAGTGATAACTTCGAGTACGAATCTCCTGCCGTCCTTAAACCATTAGGAGACGACAATGGTTATCAACATCTTTATTTAGAAGGTAAAGGTAAACCCACCCAGAGCAATACGCAGTTTTCTTGGCTAGGCAATGGCAAATACTATACGTTGACGTCAGCGACTGAAACGGCAGATGAGCTGCTGCTCACCCGTTTAGGGGCCAATGATCCTGATTTCAACTTGCGTAGAGACGCAGCTTTAATGATCCGCAGAAAAGACACGGCCAGTACCACTTTTGCTTCTGTTATCGAGCCCCATGGTAGTTACAGCCCAGTGTCGGAGTTATCAGTTAACTCTGATAGCAGCATCGCCCAATTGACCGTGGTTCACGATGACGACCAATATACAGCTGTTTCTATTGATAACGTTAAAGGGCAGAAAAGTATCTTTATTTTATCGAATACAGATGCCGCGCAAAATACCAAGCATAAGCTGAAAATGAACGGTAAAGTTTACCGCTGGACCGGCCCCTACCTGTATGCCGATGCGTTATAAGGCCACGAAAGCCAACACCTAATACGTGAATAAAAAAGGCTGCTTGACAGTATGCGTCAATCAGCCTTTTTTGTTAATTTCCTGCGTAATAACAAGCGGGTTAATCATCGCGGCATGCTTCATCAGGAAACTCAAACTCGATGGTTGTATGCGCCAAGGCATATTCGCTAAGGCACTCAGCGACTTCACATTTTATCTTCACCAAGTGGTCAGGCTGCAACACTTTCTTAAGGACTAAATGTGCGGTTAATACATGCTGTTCGCCATCTAACGACCAAAAATGCAGGTGGTGTATCGCCCCCACATACTCAATATTGATGAGCTTTTGCCTGATATCATCATGCAGGGCTTCATCTGGCACACCTTGTAAGAAAAGGGTTAACGTGGTTTGTATATTGCGCACTACGTTGTACAAAATAAATAAGGTAAACCCTATGGATAGCAATGGGTCTAAAATAGGCATATTAACGAACATTAGCACCACTGACACAATCAATACCGCTACCCATCCCAGTACATCTTCAATTAAATGCCAATTCAAAACGCGCTCATTAAGGCTCTTACCCGCACTGAGTTTATACGCTGCAAACCCATTGACCGCCACGCCCATCAAAGCAAGTAAAAACATACCCTCGGTATGTGGCATTTCTGGCGCAAATAAGCGCGGTACACTGATTATCAGCACCCACACAGAACCACAGACAAGCACAATACCGTTAAGCATGGCTGCTAACAGCGATAAGCGTTTAAAGCCGTAGGTAAATCGCTCTGTGGCTTTTTTATTGCCGGCGCGATTGAGCAACCAAGCGGTTCCTATGGATAAACTATCCCCTAAATCATGAACCGCATCAGCCATAATGGCCGTGCTATTTGTTAGCCAACCTCCAATAAACTCAATGATAGTGAAGGTTACATTAAGCAAAAAAGCCCACCCAATCCGCGATGATGAGGGGTCGATATGATGGTGGTGGCCATGATGTGAGTGCGAATGGGCGTGTGAGTGACCATGGCTATGTTCGCGCTGACTCTTCACCGAAGAGGGGGTAACATTGGCTTGGTTATCACTTTGTGTGCTTTCACTTTTTAGGCTCATGATGCTGTCTGTTGCCTCAATACTGCATGTATAATTAAATCTAACATATAGTAAAATACCTTTGATTGCTTGCAACGCCACTCTTTGAATTTTTTCATATTCGAATTTTCTTAGGCAGACTTACAAGGTAGTGTTGATGCAACAAGACACGCAACAAGTAACATAGCAATTGAACTTGAATCAGCAGGAATTGTCTCTGCTTTAACCTTACATCCCAAAAAAGCGACTTAATGAAAATAACGTCTTTCCTAATACTCATCCCAGCACTGTTAACCGGTTGTGCCAGTTTAATGCCACTAGAAGACGGTTTAACCCCGTTTAAAGATGAACCTATTAATCACCTTTTCAGCGTTATTGGTTTTCCAGACGATATTGAATTGATTGATAACGAAATTACATATCGCTATCAAATTACTAAAAATCATACTGATTTAGTAACAGAAACGGAACGAGCCACTGGGCTGGAAGGACAAGACCCTCTTATAGCAAAGACCATGATGCAACCTACTCAGGTCAATGTTGAGTGTGAGTTAACGGTGATCACAGACACCCACAAAACAATTAAACGCTGGCGTTACAAAGAAGCATACAAAGGTTGCACGCCCTACAGAGAAAAATTGGCTGCCAATATAAAACAGTGATCTTCACAGCTCGCCCTGCCCCATTCACCAATGATGGCGCAACGAACCCTCTGCTGAAAACATACGGATGTACTCGCCAATCTTTAAGCAAGGCATCCGTGACTTTAGCGCTTAAATTTAGAACCTGAATTTGGCACTTTGAAATCAAACTGATTATCCTCGCAAATTGTATCTAGTGAACTAATCTTACATCGTCAAAGTAAATACTAGTGGGTTAAAAACGCAGTGAATAGTGGCTGGATACTTGAAGTATGGGTATGACAGGAAAGGATACGACTGAAATATTGCGCAGACGTATCTTACGTGGTCTGACGCTGATCATCGCCTTTGCAGCAGCCTTTGTCACGCTGGCAAATGTGCTTAAAGGTTACTGGCTGCTGGCAACACTAGACCTAATGTTATGTCTATTTTGCACTGTTATTGCTTGGCACCATCATAAGGGCCATTATCAGCAATGGCACAGTTACGCTGTCATGTTTTTGTATATTCTCGCCAATAGTGTCGTCAGCATGTTTGGAGGCTTATTATCCGGGTTACCATTTTGGTTACTCACATTTCCTATTCTGCTATACCTACTATTTGGAAAGCGCCTGGGATTAGTTGGCAGCGCTGCCTTACTGCTTATCGAAGTCAATATTTTGTACTTCAATACACAAATTGAAAACACAGATGCTGTTATATCGATACTAATTAATTTTGTCTTGGCTTACATCGTTATCTGGGTTATTTCACATAGTTACGAAATGAGCCGCAAAAGTAATGAAAAGAAGCTTGTCAATTTAGCCCTCAGAGACGCGCTCACCCAAACTTATAATCGCCTAGCCTTGCAGGAACACTTTAGCCAATACCTAGATAAAGACGATATAAGCGTAGCGCTGCTTGATATCGACGACTTTAAGCAAATTAACGACAGATTTGGCCACGATGTCGGCGACTGTGTTTTATTGCAACTAAGCAAACTCGTCCGTAAAACTGTTGGTGATGATCAGGTATACCGTATAGGAGGAGAAGAGTTCGTCGTGTTATTCAAAGACTGCACCATGGATAGTCTTGTAAGCATCATTGAAAGCTTGCGTCACACCATACAGCACACACAATTTGGTAACGACACCCTCACTATCAATATCACGATTAGTATCGGGGTATCAGAAGTACAAGACGGCACGCCTCTCTCCCAGCACTTAAAACAGGCAGATGAACGGCTGTATTGTGCCAAACGAAAAGGGAAGAATCAGGCAGTGTTTATCTCAACAGCTCCCTCTGTGAAATAAAAAAGCCCCTTTAAACAGGGGCTTTCAGCAAAGAATAAACTTCCGCGATGTGCTTAGTCGTTAAACTGCTTAACGATATTACCTAGGGTTTCTTTTGCATCACCAAAGATCATTCGCGTGTTCGGTTTAAAGAACAGTGGGTTATCGATACCCGCAAAGCCTGACGCCATACCACGCTTAAGTACAAACACGTTTTTAGCTAAATCAGCGTTAATTACTGGCATGCCGTAAATTGGGCTGCCTTTCATTTCACGGGCCGCAGGGTTAACCACGTCGTTAGCGCCAATAACCATAGCCACATCAAAGTTTTCGATACGCTTGTTGATATCATCCATTTCAAATAAATGCTCGTATGAAACATCTGCCTCAGCCAACAATACATTCATGTGGCCTGGCATACGCCCCGCTACAGGATGAATCGCGTAAGCCACTTCGCAGCCGTTATCTTCAAGTTGCAGTTGTAACTCCTTCATTACGTGCTGTGCTTGAGCAACCGCCATACCGTAACCAGGGATAACCACTACAGACTGCGCTGCTTCTAACACATAAAAAGCATCATCTGCAGACAGAGGTTTCACTTCGCCTTCAATGACCATGTCAGACTTATGCACTGGCATAAAGCCTGAGAACAGAACATTGCTTAACGACCGGTTCATGGCTTTACACATGATGTTAGTCAGGATGATGCCGCTCGCGCCCACCAGCGAACCGGCCACAATAAGAATATTATTCTGTAATGCGAAACCAGCAGCACAAGCCGCTAAACCTGAGTAACTGTTAAGCAACGAAATAACCACTGGCATATCAGCACCACCAATGGGTAGAACTAACATAATACCGAACAGTAAGGATAACGCTAAAGCAACATACAGCACTTGTGCTGAAGTAAGTGCAATCTCCGGCTGCGCTACAAAGGCGTACCCTGTGGCGATGATAGCTAACACAATAATCACATTAACGATGGCTTGCCCACTAAAGGTCACAGCACGCCCAGTGATACGCTCACTTAGTTTGGCCCATGCAACGATACTTCCCGAGAAAGTCACACCACCAATCAATAGTGCAAGGAAGGTTACCACCAAGATAAACGCTGTTAACCCAGCACCACTTTGTATAGTAGCCCAAGCAACGAAAACACTGGCTAAACCCCCTACGCCGTTAAGCAGAGAAACCATTTCAGGCATATCTGTCATTGCGACCAAGCGAGCAGCGAAAAAGCCGACCACGGCCCCCGCCAACATAGCGATGGCAATCCACTGGAAGTTAACAATGCTGTTATCTAGCAGGGTGACAACAATCGCTAGTAGCATCGCCATAGCTGAGACCAAGTTGCCTTTACGTGCGCTAGAGGGATGCCCCAGTAACTTTAAGCCAAAAATAAATAAAGCCGCGGAAATTACGTAGGTGAAATTAATCACTAAATCTATATTTGATGTCATATCTCGTCCCGCCTACTTCTTTTTCTTGAACATGGCTAACATTCTGTCGGTTACCAAATAGCCACCCACAACGTTAATCGTCGCTAGAAACACGGCAAATGCACCTAAGTACATAGCATATTCACCCAGCGTCTCATCACCCGCTAAGGCCAATGCACCGACCACTGTTATCCCAGAAATCGCGTTCGCCCCTGACATTAACGGTGTATGCAAAGTAGCAGGCACTTTTTGAATTAACTCGAAGCCGACAAAAATCGACAACAATAAAATAAACAGCAAGTATATGGCTTCCATCACGCTACCCCGTCGTTTGTAGTTTGTTTTTGTGCGGCATAAAAATCGCTAATCATCTTGTTAACGACCTTTCCTTGGTAGGTAATAATACAACCTGATTGCACCTCATCTTCGATATCCAAAGCGAAGCGGTTATCGTCTTTTGACCAAAATTCGCTAATCAAATTGTATAAGTTGCTGGCATACATCTGGGTAGCGTGTTTTGCCACGCCGTTTGCCCATGCACCTGTGCCGATTACATTCACGCCATGAATAGTAACTGTTTCTCCCGATACACTGCCTTCAACGTTACCGCCTGTTTCTGCCGCCATATCGACAATAACGCTGCCAGGACGCATTGACGCTATTGTATCTTGCTTGATAAGCACAGGCGGTTTACGGCCAAATAGCTGAGCGGTTGTAATTACAATATCTGAATCCGCAATACATTTGGCTTGTTCACGCTGCTGTATTTGCATTTGTTCTGGTGTCAGTGCTTGAGCATAACCTTGGCCTGTTTCACCTGTTTCGCCCAAATCAATGTCTAAAAACTTCGCACCTAAAGAGCGCACTTGCTCAGCAACCACGGTACGTGTATCAAACGCGGTAACACTCGCGCCTAAGCGCTTAGCAGTCGCAATGGCTTGTAAACCCGCCACCCCAGCACCAATGATAAATACTTTCGCTGGCTTCAATGTACCCGCGGGCGTCATCATCATAGGGAGTACATTGGCCAGCGTATTCACAGCCTGCATTACCATGACATAACCGGCCAAACTTGCCTGAGAACTAAGGGCATCCATTTTCTGGCAACGGCTGATTCTAGGGATCATCTCCATGCTGATGCTGGTCAAGCCTTTACTACAAAGCGTGTCGACAAAATTAGGCTCATTAAATGGGTCAAGGTAACTAACCACTAAAGCATCTTGTTTGACATGAGCAACATCGTCTTCGCTCAATTTATGCAAACTTAAAACGATATCGCCTTGGGCAAGAAGCTCGTCACGCGTTGATGAAACGCTGGCTCCCGCCTCGATGTATTCTTCGTCCGTTACATGAATGTGCTGACCCAAGCCAGATTCAATCAGTACATCTGCACCCAATAATTTGTATGCCTTTACGTTAACGGGTAAAAGCGAACAACGCTTTTCGCCCGCTTTCATTTCAGCCGGAAATGCAATAGTAGGCATAGGCCCCTCCAAAGTTTTGTTACAATTTGACTCACAACAGTGCACAAACTATGCACTGCTAGAGTGCAAGTTAATAATTCAGTTTAGTTATATAGAATATGTAAAAATCGTTATAAAAACGTAGACTTACATTAATTGCAGTGATGAATGTCAACTATGGTTGATTAAGTCGCTCAATAAAATCTGACTCAGGGGTGATCGCCCCAGGATACTGAATCACAATAGCAGCTGCTTTTGAGGCTAGGCTTACAGCGTGCTCTATCTCTTTTCCGGCCAACCTGGCTCCTAGGTAAACACCGTTGAATGAGTCCCCTGCAGAGGTGGTATCTACCACATTTTTCACCGGTGCTATGGGCAAGTGAATAAGGTTACTGCCTAGCTGGCAATAGACGCTGTTAGCACCATTTTTTATGACTAATTCATGAATATCATAAGGTTGGCAAAATTCTAGGATCTCGCTGAGCTGTGTTAGGTCATAAAGTTGCGCGAAATCATCGATACCTGGAAGTAAGATGTCAGTAAGCTGGTAAGCATAGTGAAACTGTTGTTGGGCTTCTTCTGGTGACGCCCATAAACGAGGGCGATAGTTAGGATCAAACGCCAGTTTAACCCCACTTTCTTTCAAGCGCTTGAGCATAGCCCAAAACGCGGGGCGGTCATCTGAGTGAATAACAGCCAATGAAATGCCTGAGAAGAACACGAGGTCACTGTCGAGCATGGTTTCTATCATGTCGTTGTCGATATAACGCATGATTTGCCTAGCGGCAGAGTTTTCACGCCAATAAAGGAAGGAGCGTTCTCCATGCTCGTCGGTTTGAACTAAATAAACCCCAGGGTTTTGCTCACTTTTACGCGTTAAGTACTGATTATTTAATGAGGCCTGCTCGCAATGCTTGAACAATTTATCACTCACTACATCACTACCAAGAGCGCTCATAAAGCTTACATCTTGCTCAGGAAAGGCGCGCTTTTGATAAACAGCAGTATTGTAGGCATCACCAGCAAATGACTGATGCATCACCCCATTTTTTCCTTCGCGCAATTCCAACATGCACTCACCAATCAACACTACTTTTTGCATAAAACACCCTGGATATAAGAGATTAATAAAGCACTCAATGCTTTAACTAATATAGATTGAATAACTTATTTTTTACTTTTTAAAGGCTCTATTTTAGGGCAAAGGAATAAAATACTTAGCATTACAATAAAGGCCAAAGCCGCACCAAGAATGAATACACTATGGTAGTTTGCTCCAACAGTCAGAATTGGAACTAACTTAGTTAAACCTGCAGCTGAAAATTTAGCAGCCATACCCGAGAAACCAGATAACGAACCAACGCTATCTTTACCTAACATATCGCTTGGTAATGTCTGGATGCTACCAATTGAAGTTTGGAAACCAAATAATATAGCAGCCATAATAAGAACCGCAGAGTTGGCACTACCAGGGTTAACTAGCATTAATAATGCTGGCAGCATTATAAGACACCCAAGCACAATTACGGTTTTACGTGTTTTATTCACGCTCCATCCTGCTTTAATTCTGTTTTGAGAAAGTAAACCGCCAAACCAAGCCCCGAACATAGCGCCTACATAAGGAACCCAACCAATGATTGCTAAGCCTTCAACATTCATGTCATAAACTTCTACTAAGTAAGTCGGTATCCAAACTATAAACAACCACCAAATTGGGTCAATTGCGGCAGTCGCAATAATTACGCCCCAGCTTTCTTTACGGCTTAACATTTCACCATAGCTTGGTACATATTCATCTACTTCGCAGCTCTCGTTACTAACAGATTTTTGACCTGATAAGATGTATTCGCGCTCCTCGTCAGTTATCCAAGGATGCTTTATAGGTGGTGCCTTAACTAGCACTAACCAAGGAACTAACCATATAAGTCCGATTAAACCTATGAGTACAAAAATAACCTTCCAACTGAAGAATAATGCTAAGTAAGCAATTAATGGAACAGAAATAATACCGCCGATTGCTGCCCCCGAATTGAAAATACCTTGTGCTAGCGCACGCTCTTTACTTGGAAACCATTCGGCATTAGCTTTTGCGGCACCAGGCCAATTTCCAGCTTCCGCTATACCGAGAATTGAACGGAAAAAACTAAACGTTAAAACTCCTTGAGCAAATGCATGTAGTGCAGTGGCCAAAGACCAGACCCCAATAGACAAAACAAAGCCAAATCGGGTACCAATCCAGTCAAATATTTTACCGAATACTGCCTGTCCTATCGCATAAGAGAATAAAAATACTACGCTTACTGTCCCTAAAACGTCTTTAAGTTCATCGGCGTTTTTCTCTGGATAAATTTCACTACCCATATAAGGCCATAGAACACTAAGTGCTTGACGGTCAATGTAATTAATCACTGTTGCCAATGCGATTAAAGCAATAACCCACCAACGTAAATTTTTCATTTTCATATTTTTATACTCTTGTTTGTCTAACGTCATTATTAGACCAAAAAACGCATTTAGTGATTAAAGGACTGTATTGCCGCTTATTGTTGTCGTTGCCCCACTAAGTGGAAATAAATCTCTAACAACAGGTTCCGGCGTTCCCTCAAACACATTACCGGTCACCCAAGTTTTAGGCTCACCTACGGTGAGTTCAAAAATGATAGGCGCTGAATTGTTAAATTCATTCGTCGTCATTTTATTCACCTGAGTGCCATGTAAAATTAAACTCGCAGCGCTTTTATTCCGTTTACCTTTGCCAACCTCGTTGAAGATATTGTTGTTCATTACGACATGAGGCCCAAAAGTGCTTTCATCTGTACCGCCTCGGTATACTTTAGCGATCGCACCTTGAAGATCGCTAACGTTCGAGTTTTCAATCGTCAGGTATTCCACGTTATAAATTCCCAAGTCGTCAGTTTCTTTATTCAAGCGAAACAAGTCACCCGTTATGTGTTTAAATTGGCTGTCTTGCACCTCAATATAGTCGGCAAAACTGCGATTGCCTGCATCGAAAAAGTGGTAAGAGTGATTAATATCTAAGTTCTCAAACGTGCTGTTTTTAATCGCTAATCGATAATTGCGCTGCATCGGCAAACGCGTGGTACGAATGAGCGTGTTGCCTGCAGCATCAGGTGCATTGGTGGCATCAACGTAGACCCCATCTAAAGTCAAATTGCCTTTGTTGTTAATTTCAATCAAGGTAGAGCGCTGAGGGAGAATCACAGCAGTGCCTTTTTCTTGCGCGCGGATAGTTAAGGTTTTATCTAAGCTCAGAATTTTTGAAACCCAGTATTCACCTGCTTGCAATACCAGAACATCGCCCGTTTCAGCTGAAGCAATAGCGTCAAACAAGGTGTTGTCGCCGGGAGATACAGTAATATGCTTACCTGAGCCAAAGGCCACATCAGGCTCAACTTTCGGGTACCAGCTAACGCCGACTTCATCCTTACCAATAGGCTTGAGCTGTGTGCTGACACCGTACTTTTGCTGCGTTTTAGCTTCGGGATATAACAAACCATTGTCATGACGCTGCATTGTAATATCCGCTTGCTCGAAGCCCTTGTTGATACTCGGCTTAGCGTCTTGATTTAGTAAGTTGTCCTTGAATTTTATTCCGCTGATATCATCAAAAGCGGTTATTCCATCCGTGCCCTGGTCATTCACGATCAAGTTGTTGTTCATGTTAGAGTTAATCGGCGCAGCAGAGCGCTCTTTATCACTGCCAGCTGCAAACTGTATATGCTCTACATTCACCAAGGTATTGTTTTCAATTAGTGCATTATCTACTTGATGATAACGGTTAATTTTTGAGTTAGGCACGCCGTTCATTACGGTTAGCCCACTGCCAAAACGATAACCGGTCAAACCTTCTAGGTAGTTATTACGAATAATTTGATCTCGATTAATCACTCGAATCCCGCCGGTGTGATCAACGCCATTGCCGAAGAACACATTATTTTCAACGATATTGCCGTTGCCGTGTCTTAGGGTGAGGGTGCCGCGTGATTCAAAGAACACATTGTTGCGGATACTGTTTTTGCCGGATTTATTAGAAATAATCTCTACTTCGCCGTTACAACGGTCAAAGTAGTTATTCTCGACCAAGGTAAAAGAGTCTGTGAGAGAATGATGACTGGTGCCTATACGCAGTGTCTCGCCACCATTGGAGCCTAAAATGGGTCTCGGTCCAAAATAATTGTGATCGATTCGATGATGATTCTGCTGGCTAGATTCTGTTGTTAAGCGCACCGCCATCGTCACGCCTTTGTTACGCTTACCAACCAGGTGATTATGATCAAAACGATTGTGTCGTCCATACACCATGACCCAACTGTCTTGCTCGAATTTTTCTGGGTTACTGAAATTATCAATCACCACTTGCGTCACTCGACTGTGACTTGCCAGCACATCTTTATTACGACGAAATGCAATCACTTCCCCTGTGGGGGTGTAACCATCTTTAAACACCAAACCGCTAACGATGAGATGTTCACCCGCTAAGCGCAAATTAGATTGTCCTGTAAGAAAGACTTTACCCGGTGTTTGACCGCGCAGGGTAATTGGTTTGCTCTCGTTTCCTTTTGCCTCGAACAAAACTTCAAAATCGCTCCACGTACCATTAGCTAAGATGATGTCGTCGCCCGGTTTTGCTTTTTTTAGCGCCTGCTCGTAGGCTTCTGGTGTCTTAACAAGCAAGTCAGCTGCATACGCATTGCCATAAGCAAGAAACGCAAGTGATAAATAGACCGGACGAGCCAAAGAAGATAATTGAAAATTCGCGCGCATAAGTAAGTGCCTAATCTCGTTTTTGAAACGACGGACAATCATTCGCAAAAGAAATTGACTGTAAGCCGTTTACTGCAATGCAGTTAAATAATAAGTGCGCTTTACACGTGCGGGTATAAAGCACCCTTTGAAAATGACAACAGGTCAAAAAGAATCGCCAAAATACACATAGGTGTAGGGTACAAAGGGTTTGCGTAAATTGGCGATGTAACCTGTTCTTAAACTGTTCACGACTTTTTATTATCTAATCCAAGCATAATTTATCGCTGTTTGGCTTGGTTTTCCGTGAACCGTCTATCCAATGTAACCAATAGTCGAATTAAATGTCAAACTAATATTAACCAATTTAACAAATATGTTATTACCAATAAAATAATCATTGGTAATAATCACAGTTAATTATATGCTACATACTTGTTAAAATATGCTATACCTATTTCTAAAGCACTTGCATAATCTGCATTTGTGGTAGAATGCCTGCAAGTAGTAGATCGTTATGCAATATAAAGTGGGAAGTTAAAATGAAGAGTCGTCGATTATTCTGGAATATAGTCGAAAAAATTGAGCAACTTATTGAATCTGGGCTGTATCAGCCCGGTAGTCGCTTACCTCCAGAACGCGAACTAGCTGAAACGTTCGACGTGAGCCGCCCCACTATTCGCGAAGCGATTATTGCTCTGGAAGTAAGAGAGAGAGTGGAAGTAAAAACAGGCTCAGGCGTATACGTATTAGAAAATAAAAATGCACCTAAGCAATTACATAGCATTAGTGCATTTGAACTGACTCAAGCGCGCGCGTTAGTAGAAGGCGAAGCTGCTGCACTTGCTGCAACGACTATCACTGACGAGGAGTTACGTGATTTAAAAAGTACCCTTGATGCGATGGAGCAAGAAGAGAATCCCGAACACGCTGATCGTGACTTCCATATGATTATTTCTCGCGCAACACGTAATAACGCGATATTGCTAGCCGTGGAAAACCTATGGCAAGTTCGAGATACCAATGTTGAGGTCAAAACTGCTTATAAAGGCGTTTGTAGCCAAAGTAGCTCTAAGCGTTTACATGAGCATACTGTTATATACCAAGCTTTGAAGAAGCGTGATACTCAGGCTGCTCGCGCTGCGATGCATCAACACTTTAATCGCTTGATTAACGCTCTGTTCGAAGCAAAAGAAGCACAAGCCTTAGAGGAGGTTCGCCGTCAAACGATCGAAACTCGAGGTTTATATTCGTTATCTCATGTCATTCGTGAGGTCTAATACCCTTTAGGCGCTGAAGTACCTACTTCTTGTACCACTGCACTGTATTAAGTGCCCCCCTCAGAATGCGGATTGGGATTGGGATTGGTATTACATAAATTACACCCAATAAAAAAGCCAACATCAGTTGGCTTTTTTTTCACATAAGCAAACGTATGCTTATGAGAATAACATACCGCCGTTGATATCAACGTTAGTACCTGTCATGTACGACGCTTCATCAGACGCTAAGAACGCCACTAATTTAGCCACTTCTTCTGAACTACCTTCGCGTTGAAGTGCAGTAGAACCAGCTACTTTTTCACGAACCGCATCAGGGGTAAATGTATCGTGGAAACCAGTGCTGATCATGCCTGGGCATACACCGTTAACGCGAATATCAGGACCAAGTTCTTTAGCAAGCCCGCGAGCAAAGGTCATAACTGCACCTTTTGAAGTGGCATAAATCGCCGCTCCACCGCCACCGCCATCGCGACCGGCTTGAGATGCAAGCGTCACAATGCTGCTGCCTTTTGGCATATGTGGTATACATGCGTGAGTCATCATGAATAACGATGTTAGGTTTAAATCCATTACTTTATGGAAATGGCTCAAACTCATATCTGCTACTTTCACACGCTCAACTAAACCGCCAGATACATGTACTAAACAATCGACCTTACCAAACTGCTCTACCGTACTTTGCACACATGCATCTACATCTTGTTGTTGTGTTAAGTCAGCCTTCACTGCAACTGCACGTACACCAAGTTTTTGGATTTCTTCAACTGCACTTTGTGCGGTAGCTTCACTGGCAAGATAAGTAATCACTACATCTGCGCCACGGCCGGCCAATTCTAATGCACAAGCGCGACCAATATCACGTCCACCGCCTGCCACTATGGCTACTTTGCCTTTCATTGTCATAATCTTCTCCACTGGATATTCAAATTAGCATACAAATAAACTTTCAATCAGTTTCCCCAAGGAGCACCGCACAGCCCGTCGAAGTATAATACCAATCCAAGTCTACCTGCCTAAATTAACTAAACAACACACCCATTGTCAACCAATTATTTACATTTGGCTTTACCAATTGATATTTTGCGGTATTTTGTTAAAAAACATTAACACAATGACATTTATCATTAGTGTCAACGCGCTTTTCTTCACAATGATATTGTTCACGATTGATGATGGCTGGTAAAGATAAAAATTTATAAGAAGCCAAGCTTGTTTACATAATGTATTTAACCAATTCACCTGACCTTTTCAAACAACGGCAATTACACTCTGTAACCATACACATATGACATAGGTAACGCTGAAATGTCTGAAGATAGGGTGTTAGCAGCCTTCAAAGCCAGCAATTTGGCATGGGAGCTAGCGCCTTGCATATGATATAGGCTGGCGTTTTTAGCGGCCATTCTTTGTACTTTGGTCACTCTTGCATAACGTCTTGATTGGTAAGCTGATAATCCACTATCAATCTTTTCATGAGCAGACAACGCCTGTGCTAAGCATGCGCTATCTTCAATGGCCATTGCCGCCCCTTGGGCAACAAAGGGCAGCATAGGGTGGCAAGCATCGCCGAGCAAGGCAACGTGCCCATCAACCCAAGTATCTAATGGCCGGCTTGCGAATAATCCCCATAAAAAACACTCTTCAACCTTGCTCAGTAGTTGCGTCACATCTGAGTGCCAGTTAACAAACGCGGCACGCAGTGTTTTGACATCTCCCGGAACGCTCCAGCGTGTATCTGTCCATTGTTTTTGTTCTTGGACTGCGATGACATTAATTTCTTTGCCTCCTCGAACATAGTAACTGACCAGGTGAGCACCTGGCCCTATCCATAAATTAGCCTCGGGCTTGACCAAGTTACGGGGCACCTTTCGCGCATCTATCGTGCCGCGCCATGCTACTTGCCCTGTAAACTCCACACTAGCGAGTGGCAACATCTGCTTTTTCACTGCAGAACGAATTCCATCAGCTCCAATCAAAGCATCGGCTAACATTTCACGGCCATCATCTAGATAAACTTGAACCTGATTAACGCCTTGTATCGCTAGGTTTTGGTAACGCTTCACCCGGGCATTAACACTAATGTGGACCCCCCTTGATAAAGCTGCGTGGTGTAAAACTCGATGTAAGTCAGCACGATGAATGTGCACATAAGGGGCGCCAAATTTTTTCTCGATAGCATCGCCCAATGGCATACGTAAATATTCTTTTGCTGTTTGAAAATGGCGCATCGTAGCGTTGGTGGGTAAAAAACCATGTGATAAAACATCACCGCTTACACCAAGCATTTGCAAAACGTGCATCGCGTTAGGGCTTAACTGAATACCCGCTCCCACTTCCGCCAATGCATCACTTTGCTCAAGTACATGCACCTCAAAACCGTGTAAATTCAGTGCCAGCGCAGCGCTGAGTCCACCAATTCCACCACCAGCAATAATTATCTTTCTCGACATCGGCCTTATTTACTCTTCGACACGTTCAGTTCACTTATCTGTTAAGCGCTAAATACGGAGACTTAAAGTATTTCATGCTCTAAAACCACCTTTTCCACAGCATAAACCCACCTAACAATACGGCTACCCCTAACATAGCGAGAGTTAATAGATTAAACGCTTCGGGGTTGTCTATACCGGGTAGACCACCAACATTCATCCCAAACACTCCAGTAAGAAACGAAAGTGGTAAGAAAATAGCCGTCACCAGGGAAAGTACATACATCACCATGCCTTGACGGTCAGCAATACGGTTGCGAACTTCGTCTTGTAACACAATGGCCCGCTCTCTCGCCAGATCGAGGTCTTCTACGTAGCGTATCGTTCTGTCTATTTGTTCTCTGAGAGTAAATGCCTGATCTTGAGATAAATATTTATTGCTACGATAAAGTGCATCTAATGCATCGCGCTGTGGGGCAAGATAGCGGCGAATTGATGCTGCTTGCCTGCGCACGACAGACAAACGTTGACGCGCCTTAACATCCATCGCTTCAGACGTTTCAAAATCTACCAGTTCCTCGTCCAAAATATCAACCATTTCACTGATGCGATCGACCACCCGCTCAATGATTTCTAGTAGTAAGTCTCCGATACTTGCGACCTTGGTACCCTGATCGATGTCGTTTTTTACGTCTTGCACTGAGTATAGTTTTCTATCTCTGCGCCGAGTAGAAACGATCCCCGAATCTGTAAGCCATAATCTTAGTGACACCATATCCTCGGGGTCGGCCTCTGGGTTGGTATTAATACCACGTAAATAAACAACTAACCCGCCCTCGAGCGGCAATGTTTTCGGACGCGTTTCTAGAGCGAGCAGCGAATCTGCCACCGATTTTGACAAGCCTAACTCTTCCATGGTTTGCTCAGCATCGCTTGAATCAGATTGCAGATGAATCCAGAAAAAACCAGGCGCGCCATCCTGGTTCTTTAACGCTTTTGGATCAATTGGTTTTCCAATTCCGGCAGAAAAATGGTATGCCCATAAAAAGCTATCACGTTGATTAAAGGACAGTTCTTGATGCTGATGCATTACTGTTACTCCCGCAGAACAATTAGTGTGGCGAATATAAAGCACCTTTTTACAGATGAATACTCGTTTTTCATATGGCTAGGGTTTAAATACTCACAAAAAGGGTACACTATGGGTAATCTGTTGCTGGGTATCGTGTTACGAATAAGCACTTCGCTGCACTCAAATACATTTAGCGCCTGTAAATACATTTAGTAAATAAATCTTTATTCTACTCGACCTATCGTAGGTTAAGGCCCAGTTTTCACTCATTGATTTTTCAGAGATCCAAATGAAAATAGCTATTTTATCCCGTAACGAAAACCTATATTCCACCAGACGCCTCAAAGAAGCAGGCGAAAAATTAGGTCATGAGGTAGACATCATAGATACACTGCACTGCTATATGGATATAAGTAGCAGTCGCCCGGCCGTTCGCTTTAAAGGTAAGGCCCTGCCCTACTACGACGCGATAATTCCGCGAATCGGTGCCTCGGTGACTTTTTACGGTACCGCCGTAGTGCGTCAATTTGAAATGATGGGGACCTTTAGCGTAAATGAGTCAGTTGCTATTAGTCGTTCTCGTGACAAGTTACGCTCAATGCAGTTGTTGTCACGCAAAGGTATTGGCATGCCGCGTACAGGGTTTGCTCGCCAGCCGGATCGTATTGACGATCTGATAAAAAACGTCGGTGGCGCTCCTGTTGTCATTAAACTACTAGAAGGCACCCAAGGCATAGGTGTTGTATTAGCTGATACTCAAAAAGCTGCCGAATCAATTATCGAAGCGTTTATGGGATTAAACGCCAACATTCTGGTTCAGGAATACATCAAAGAAGCAGGCGGAGCTGATATTCGTTGCTTAGTCGTCGGTGGTAAAGTAGTGGCTGCAATGAAACGTCAGGCTGCCGCAGGCGAATTTCGCTCTAATTTGCACCGTGGTGGGCAAGCTAGCTTGGTGCGCTTATCCCCAGCTGAGCGTAAGACCGCAATTGATGCGGCCAAAACAATGGGCTTAAATATGTGTGGTGTTGATATTCTGCGCTCAAACCGTGGTCCGGTTGTGATGGAAGTCAATTCATCCCCAGGGTTAGAAGGTATTGAAACTGCTACCGGTAAAGATGTGGCTAGTATGATAGTCGAATTTATTGTAAAAAACGCCAAGCCTAATAACACCAAGACCCGCGGCAAAGGTTAAATCCTTACGCAATAGCGGTATGCTCAAGCTAAATAGCTGATATATCGACTTTAAAAGAGAAATAACGATGAATCGATACTTAGACAAACCCATTGTTGGCACGCTTGAACTGTGTGATCTTCCCCAGCTCAGCATAAGATCATTAAATGTCAGAGTGGATACCGGCGCGACGACCTCTTCACTGCACGTAGATAATATTGAAGAGTTTGAACGCGCGGGCAAACTCTGGGTCAGTTTTGACATTCACCCTAATATTCATAATGTCGCTGAGATCGTTCGCCGTGAAGCAAAAGTGGAAGCGATAAAGCGAGTTAAAAGCTCAACCGCGACGATGGAAAAGCGCTACACCATCAAAACCGAAATTCAAATGGCGGAGTTAAATTGGGATATTCAGCTCACCTTGACTGACCGCTCTGAAATGACCTATTTGATGCTGCTTGGACGCGAAGCCTTAGCTGGCAAATTTTTGGTCGACCCCGCCCTAGAGTATGAATTAAGTGCGGGTTTGGTAAATTAATAGCACTGTAAAGACCCAGTAGCGAAGGGCGATATTTATTGTGAAAATATCGCCATTCGGTGCATAAAATTTTCATCCCAGCGACTAGTTATTCTAAAAAGCACGACCATTTTCACCCTCCAATAGCATCAGCACAACCACGCTAACAGACTGATTTACATAATTTTTATTTATTTACATATTGTTGCGAGTTCGCTTTTGGCATTCTTTCTGCTCGAATTTAAAGTTTTAAATTCACAGCAGTAGGAGGCCTTATGGGCTATCGTTTTTATTTTTGCATGTTGATTGCATTGTCACTTTTTTCAGGTGCCGCCAATGCAAGACAACAAGGTTACGCAATTGACTTTTTAAACGGAGAAAGCAGCACCCAGGGAGTTCGTCTCGCCTACAGGCCGTATGTGAATCAAGTAGCAGAAATTCCCGTGTTGGGTAAGGTTGATATGTACTGGGAATTGAGCGTTAATTTCTGGGAATACGGAGCTCAGAACAACCATCAAACCAATTATGCCATTTCTGTATCACCGGTCATCTCCAAGCAGTTTGCGACCTTGTGGGATAAATATCCGGTGAAATGGGAGGCTGGTATTGGGGTTAGTCTAGTAAAAGACAGAGAGTTTGCTGGGAAAAACATTGGCTCCCATTATCAATTCGAAGACAGATTGGGGGTAAAAGTTGAATTTGGTGAGAATAATGACTCATCCTTAGCCTTACGTTATATGCACTATTCAAACGGTGGCTTAGGCAGTAATAACCCTGGCATGAACTTCTTAAATATCGCCTACGCGAAAACCTTCTAAGTCGGCTCTTGACTATTAAACTCTACTCAAAAACAAACTTATTTCTTCCCGTAGCCTTGGCTTGGTATAAATGCTTATCTGCTCTTTCGATCAGCTTTCCCTGTTCAGGCGCTTTCCCATCACTCACTGCAATGCCGATACTACCCGAGACTCTGCCTAACGGTGAGCCTTCGTGATTTATTTCTAAAGCTTCGACCTGTGCTTGTACTTTTTGTGCCACTAAAATCACACCTTCAATATCAGTATCAGGTAATACAATGGCGAACTCCTCGCCGCCAAAGCGAGCGACAAAATCACCAGGGCGCACCACGGAGGCTGACAAGGCTTTTGCCACAAGCCTTAAACAATCATCGCCTGCTAAATGTCCGTAAAGGTCGTTAAACGATTTAAAAAAGTCGATATCAAACATCATCAACCCCAATGGCAAACCAGAGCGCTGTTTGAGTTTATTTTGACGTGCTAAATACTCATTAAAATAACGCCTATTGCTTACCTGCGTTAAACCGTCTTGGTAGGCCATCTTGCGCAATTCATCTGTCACTTGCTTTAAGGCTAAATGAGACTTTATACGGTGTTTTAAGGTATTTGTGTTGACCGGTTTAACTAAAAAATCAACGCCCCCAGCATCCCAGCATTGATCTTCAGCATCCGAGTCTAGGTGAGCCGTTATAAACATAACTGGGATGTCTCGTGTTTCACTGAATTCTTTTAAAGCGCGACACGCAGCCAAACCATCTACCCCCGGCATATCCATGTCCATCAAGACAAGATCTGGTGGCGTACGTAAGCAAAACTCAATCGTTTCTTTACCCGATGTAACTGCAAAAATGTCGTATATTTCGGTCAACGTATTAGACAAAATATGAATATTTATCGCTTCATCATCAACAATTAATATTTTTGCTTTGTTGAGGTTGGTGAGCGCTTGACCCAAATCGGGTATGGCCTGGGATATAACGGGGTTCTCCTCGTTCATCTTGTTTTGTTTTAATTCAGCACTCATTGTAGTTGCTAAAAGAGCAACACGCTTTAAGGCAATAAGCCACACACTATATACTAAAGTTTGATTGACATTAAGTGATGAAAATACTGACAAGTAATATATTAGTATTACAGTGATATGTTTCAACAGAGTGAAAATAAACGGCTTTTTTCGCTAGGTGTTGATAGAAATTTAGCGGTTCTAAATAGGTCAAATGGCATATGAGCGTGTCATTTCGCACCTGCTACGACTGCTTTATTTGGCCGTTGAATACGCCTACCTCATGTTCAATTGATGCTACTGGAACCGAATTGACTTCATTTTCAGTGCGCTGTAAAATGATTTATGAACGTTCGTTCAACAACTATACACTTCTGTTGGCCTAGCAATATAGTATTATCGCTAAATAAGAAGTTCGTTAAGATTAATATAGAGGCGACCATGGCGAATATTTCAAAATTCGATCGGGAAGAAGTGCTCGAGAAAGCTAAAAACTTGTTTTGGGAAAAAGGCTATTTAGGCACTTCAACTCGGGAATTACAAAGCGCCATTGATATGCGCCCTGGCAGTATTTACGCTGCCTTTGGTAGTAAATCAGACTTATTCATCACCGTATTGAAGCATTATGCTGATGCGCTGGCTAAGCAAATGCAAGCTCATGTTTTTAATAAAGCAGATGTGCTCGGCGCCTTCAAAGCGCAAATACATGATCTGGTATTAAGCCCTAACCAGCGGCGACCGAGTGAAATCTGTATGTTGGCCAAAACGTTGTCTGAGTTAGACGAAAGCCACAGTGACATATTAACGTTAGCCCGCTCTTTACTTGAAGACGTTGAGAGCATGTTTACTGAAGCCTTCAATCAAGCAAAATTACAACACACAGTGCCAGCACAATTAGATGTGCTTGAAGCCGCAAAAGTGTTGCAAGTTAATATCATCGGTTGGCGCTCCTATTTAAAAGCCACAGGAGATAGTGACGCAGTGGAGCGTCAAATAGAGATGTTATTCTCCCAGTTCACTGAACAGCAGGCACATTGAATTAACGACTTGGTGTTGACCGAGTCCTACCTAAAGTAATAATCCCCTAATCTTTAAAGTAGCAGCCGCTTATGCAGCGCTTGAAGTGTTCCTTCTATTTTGTTTTGGCTGTTGCGGTGAACGTCTATCACCGCATATTACCTTTTGATTGAATAAACTATTGTCTAATAGCGTTTCTGCCCCCTGCACTCATAATATTTTTGTTAACTGAACAGATAAACACGTCAGTTAAGTTGGCTAGTGTTTTTGTATGCCAACACATGCCCTCAGCGGATACATACTGTTGTTCGCTAAATTTAGCGCTAAAAAAGGACGTTCCATGGACTCATTCGAAAAACAGTTACACACTTTTTACGACAAAGCGATCACGCTTGGCACCGAATACGGCGGACAACTAATACTGGCCATCGTTGTTTTAGTCGTTGGCTTGTGGGTAATAGGGAAAGTAAGTAATGCGGTTAGACACCACGCAGTCAAAGGCTTACCAGATGAAACACTGGCACAATTCCTCACCAATATATTTGAAATCATACTCAAAGTACTGCTGGTCATTAGCGTTGCTTCTATGGTGGGAATTGAAACAACCTCGTTTGTGGCGATTTTGGGGGCAGCTGGGCTAGCTGTCGGTTTTGCATTACAGGGCAGCTTATCTAACTTTGCCGGCGGCGTCATGATACTAATATTCCGCCCCTTCAAAGTAGCGGATTATGTTGGCGCTCAAGATGTAGAGGGCGTTATTTTAGATATAGGTATTTTTGTCACGACCTTTGAAACGTTTGATAAACGCATCATCATTGTGCCGAACGGCCCACTGGCCAATGGTAATATAACCAACTACACCGCAAGCAGTATCAGAGCGGTGGAAGTATCTATCGGCATCGCGTATTCAGACGATATTGCTAAAGGAAAAGCAGCAATGGAGCAGGCGATTCAAAACGACTCGCGCGTGCTCAAGGAAGAAGGAAACGTTGTTGCGGTGGTTGATTTAGGTTCGAGCTCAGTTGACTTTTTAGTGCGCGCGTTTGTTAAAACAGATGATTATTGGTCATTGTTTTTTGATATACGCCCCATGCTTAAATCTGCGGTAGAAGAAGCTGGCTTGACTATTCCGTTCCCACAACGCGATGTGCATATCATTCCTGATTAAGTAAGAAACCGCCGCTGCCCCAGTCACTGGTGCAGCGGCGAAACGACCTCCGTGGGTATAAACTAAGCGACAGCTTGCTCTAGAATTTCACGGCTTTTTGTTAACGTAATCGCTTGATTCTCACCCAAAACTTTCATGCCATGTGCTTCGAGCTGTGCCACTACTGTGTCCACAGCCTTGGCTTTATCACCATCATGCTCAGTTAATTGGGTTGCCACATCTAAGCTATGATAAAAGGCTTCGATCGCCGCAATAGTGCGTTCAGCTAGGTCATCCGATTCGGCTAAGCCAAACACGTTTTTCCCCATTTTCTCTAGTTTTGCTTTTTTAACGTCAAGTTGATTGCGCAACAAGGAAGGCTGTACGATGGCTAATGAACGTGCGTGATCTACGCCATATAAGGCCGTCAATTCGTGACCAATCATATGAGTCGCCCAATCTTGAGCCACACCTGCACCAATCAATCCGTTTAGTGCTTGGTTTGCAGACCACATTAGGTTGGCGCGCCACGCATCATCTTGGTTGGCAAAGTTATCACCCAGGGTTTTCAATGCCTTAAGCAATGCTTCTGCATAACCATCTTGAACCAAAGCCCCAGCATCAAAGGTCAAATATTGTTCACATGTATGTACCCAAGCATCCACTAGGCCGTTCACTAATTGACGCTGTGGTAAGGTTTTCATTACATCTGGGTCCATTATTGCAAACTTAGGTTGTACTACTGGTGCCATAAAGGCCAGCTTTTCCTGCGTGGCAGCTTTACTAACAACCGAACCAGCATTTGACTCTGAGCCGGTAGCGGGCAATGTCAATACCGCGCCCAGCGGTAAAGCCGTTTGCACTTTATGCTTACCCTGGGGAATATCCCACCCTTCACCTTCATATGTGGCAGCAGCAGCGATATATTTAACGCCGTCAATCACTGAACCTCCGCCCACACCTAGAATAAAGTCTACCGACTGTTCTTTTGCTACCGCCACTGCTTTATCGAGCACTTCGATGGTCGGGTTAGCTCCCACACCTGAAAACTCAATCCAATTGTGGTCAGCTAGTGCTGTCACCACTTGGTCATACACACCATTTTTCTTAATTGACCCACCACCATATACCACCAGCACCGTTTGGTCCGCTGGGATCAGCGCACTAAGAGAGGCAATTTGGCCTTGTCCGAATTGAATTTTTGTTGGGTTTACATAGCTAAATTTCATATTTTTCTCCTAGTCGGTTCACAAACACTGAACTAAATAGATTTGTCGGTGTTTGGAACAATTCATCACATCATTGAGATGTATAATAGTGGCTAAAATTCCACATTAAAAGCATCATATGCGCCAAAATCTTGCCTAAAACTATCAATCAAGGTAAATTACTCTAAATTAAGATTGAGAGCACACCATGACTAACTTAGCGACTGCGCTACAAAAATTTGCCGAAAATACTAACTTGCTTGCACTTGAAGGGAACATTAAGACATCAGTGCCCGGAGTACGCTTTTTTCGTACAAGTAAGAGCAGTCCGCGCCAACCTCTCGTTTATCAGTCTGGTATTATTATCGTCGCCCAAGGCCACAAAATCATTCACTTTCCAGAACGGCAAATTCAATACGGCGCTGGGGATTATCTCGTACTAGGAATGCCAATGCCCCTAGAATGTGAGGCGTTTTCAGATCATGGGCTACCCATAATGGGCTTATCAATTGATGTGAACCCAGCGTTACTACACAAATTAGTTAGCCAAATGCAGCTGCACCACAAGTATACTCAAAGCGACGTATGTCAGGATAAAAGCTGCATACAATCAGCCAGATTAGGTGCTGCGCTTGAGCAAACGTTACAGCGACTAACATCTGCTCTGGCAGATCCAATCGAAGCTGAAATTTTTGGCCAAGACATCATCAAAGAACTTATTTATCGCGTGCTAAGCGGCCCACAAGGCCACATATTATTTGGCTTAGCGCAGCACGACGGACACTATGCAAGAGTGGCTAGAGCCTTAAACACCATGCACGCAAATTATGCTAGCCCCATCACGGTCGAAGCATTAGCCGAAGATGTAAATATGAGCGTATCCGCTTTTCATAGAGCATTTAGACAGGTTACCTTTGAGTCACCTTTGCAATATTTAAAAAAAGTCCGCCTGGTTAAAGCAAGAGATTTAATTGCCACTAGTGGAAGCCGCGCCAATGAGGCTGCGTTTAAAGTAGGCTATACCAGCGCGTCGCAGTTTAGTCGTGAGTTTAAACGCCACTTCAACCAGTCTCCCAGCGAAATGTCAGCACAACACTGATCTATGAATAGAACTATCTTAAAGAGTAGACAAATCAGTAGTTTTCGATGGCTTGCAGGGGGATGACTCTTCCAGAGCGTGCTTATACTTTTTATATAAAAGAATGCTTAATCCCACACAAATACCCAGCATTACCACACTTAAAGCGACTTTCCAGATAGACATTACCACTATGCCTTTGCCCATTAAGGCAAACAACGCCATCTGCGGGATGTACCCGATTCCTGAACCCAATATAAAATGTCGCGCTTTTACGTTTGTCACGCCCGCCATTAAATTGGTAAGAAAGTTACTTCCTAAAGGAAGCAAGCGAATAATGATGGTTTTAGTAACAGGACTGTCTTCAACAAAACGGTTAATACTGTGAATACGCGACGCATAGCGACGCCTCACAACAGGTTTAAGCAAAAATCTAGCAACGAAAAAGCTTACCATACAACCACATATGGCTCCGCTGACAGACAATAGCGCGCCTTGTAAAAAGCCGAAGGCATAACCGCCTAGAAATGCCATAACTTGACGCGGGCAACCTATGGCCATCGCACCTGTGCTAAATAACAAAAAATATCCCACCCCTAATACGCCATTTTGGCGGATACGAGTGTCTATCCAATGCTCATCGAATGAATCAAATACAGGCAAGGAACTGATTAAGCCGCCGATGACGGCACACACCAATAAGAATACCAGGCTCTTTAGCACTATTTTCGACCTGATGGAAACCTGAGAGGTAGATTTAAATCTAGCTATCGGCAAAACTATTCACCCGAAAACTATTCACCCGAAATCTAAGCGCCAATAAAAACTGGAGCAAATTCGATATGTATTGCTCCATTCCTATGGCGTGATTGATTGGGTGCAAGGGTTTGCGCTTAATCGGCGACTTTAAGATAACGCTCAATAATTTCAGTACCATTACTGGCTTGAATAGGTTTAAAAATAAAGCCCGATATACCCTGGGCCTTACAGGAATTTACCAATAATTGGTCCGTCACTGAAGACAGCATAACGATAGGTACATTTGATCCTAAAGCGCGGATTTGTGCTAGTGCTTTATCACCGTTTAGTTTATCCATCACGACATCCATAAAAATAAAATCGGGCGGATTACTTTTCACTAACTCCACGGCGCCGGAACCATCATCGGCTTCCTCGATATTGCTGTATCCGAGCGAATGCAAAAACCGAGTGAGGGCTTTGCGGATCATAGCGCTGTCATCAACCAATAAAATGCGACTGTCTTTAGCAAGCACTTTAGTATGTGAATTTTCAATAGCGACGCTTTCTTCGCGTTTTATTCCGCCCTCTTGGTAATCAACGCTGCGCACTAATAAATTGAAATAGTAACGACCTACCCCATCAATAGTAATAGGCACTGTCACTACTTCTTGCACGCCATCAAGATATTGGTCCATTTGCGACAAATCTTCGACAAAATACGGGCTAGAAAAACCGTAATCTAAGCTGTAGCGGCGGTGCAAGTCAGTTGAACGACCAACAATTGTGTTACCCCATTCGGCCAGTGCATTGCGCAAATCGTCAGTCATCTCGGTATGTTCATACGCTTCACCAAACATGCTTTGGCATACAGAGTTACCAATTGATACTGCGGTTTCGGGGTAATGATGCATCATAATCACCCCATCAAGATTACCCGTGACTTCAGAGCACACTGCATAACCTTTAAATCGGAAATCTTGTACGTTATCCATGAACGCTTCACCCGCTGATCCGGTTAAATTGGTCATGGCTTTTAAACTAGCAAGTGATTCATTAATAAAGGGGTAAAGGATAACTTTATAAATGGTTTCAACTGACATATTGCTTTCTCTAATTATTATTATTGTTACTGCGAGGACAGCAAACTACTAAAGCTAGCGAGATATTGCAAGAATGTAAATAGCCCTAATTTATAGGTTAAGTAATTAATTTACCGAAACTTTTAACGAGACAAACAGTGGTATTTTTTACTACAAAAACGCACAGAGGAAGCGGGTACCCTATCGGCTCCCCACTTCCTGTTGTTTTTCTTACAATTAGCTCGGCATGGCTGCTAATACCGCTTCAGGGGTTATCGGTAAATCCCTTACGCGAGCACCAACAGCATTAAAAATAGCATTTGCAATCGCTGGGGCGACAGCGATTAAGCCGGGCTCCCCTAAGCCGGTAGGAAACTCTGTGTTTTGTACAAAACTGATATCCAAATCAGGTAGCTTGTTCATTCGCAGCGGAGTATACGTATCTAGGTTAGTATCCTTAACCTGCCCCTTAGTAAACTCAGTCCCTTCAAACAGCGCCAAACTCAACCCCCATAACATTGAGCCTTGGGTTTGGGCCAAAGCACCGTCCGGATGAACCACGGTTCCACAATCTAATATTCCCGTTAGCTTGTGCACTTTCACTTTGCCCGATTCAACATCGACCTCGACATGCGCTACACATGCCCCCCAAGTAGGCATATCCCGCTCTTGCCCAGAGGAAATTGCGATCCCCATTCCTTGGTTTTTAGGCAAAGTCTGCCCCCAGTTCGTTTGGCTGCGAATATCCGTTAGTACCTTGGCTAGACGTTTAGCGCCGCCGACTGATACAGGCGCTTCACCCGCATTCTTGCCGCTGGCATCGAGCATAGACAAACGAAAATCAATAGGATCCATATTTTGCTTGTGAGCTATCTCGTCCATGAACGATTCAACTGCCCAACCTGTCCAGCCAGGCCCAACAGCACGTAACCAACCTGGCACAAAGGTTTTTTGCGCAAGAGGATTATTGATCGCCCTTACGCGATGATTTTTCAAGGTATACCAGTGATCAGCGCCGGCAATTGAAAACGGGTCGAATTTACCTTTTTTGTCTACACCTTCTGGCATAAAGGCTGGAGCCATGGCCATAGTCGGCCACCCCGCAGCAGCGCCATGCTCGATGCCTAATAACTTATCGTCGTCATCCCAATAGGCATTCATTTGCTGAACCGAAGGCGAGCGCACACAGTCGAAGCGTGTATCATCTTCGCGGGTAAAAACCAGTTTAACTGGCTTACCTATGGCTTGTGCCGTTAGTGCAGCAGGAATCATATAATCACCTGCTAGGCGACGTCCGAAGCCACCACCTAAGTAGTACTGATGAATAATAACCTTGTCGTCACTCATACCTACCGCTTTAGCCACAACAGGTAAGAATAACGATTGCCATTGATTACCGCAGTGCACATGACAAACCCCGTCCTTAAACTCAACAGCTGCATTAACAGGCTCCATAGTGAAGTGCAGCACAGAGGACGTTTTATACACTGACTCAAGAGAGGTTTTCGCATTTTGCGCCGCTTTAGCGATGTCTCCTTTTTCAACCACTAATGTGCCAGAAGTCTTGTCTTTAGCTAGGGTTTCTCCTTGGCTAATGATGTCTTGCTCGCTGACGTTTGCCGTCTCGCCCAGATCATACTTTACCTCAATCGCATTTCCCGCTTTGACCGCGGCATAATAAGTATCTGCGAGTACCGTCACCCAGCCTTGAACGGTGTCACTGGGGTCGGTGAGTATTTCATAGCCTTGATAGCCTTTTATCGACTTAGCTGCGCTATCGTCGACGCTCGTCACTTTACTACCATGGCGCGTTGGGGGAATAACGGGGCGGGCATACACCATGCCTTCAAGTTCAATATCAATACCATATTGCGCTGTACCATTGGTCTTCGCTGGAATATCTAGCGCTTGACTTGGCTTTGCAATTAACTGGCGACTAGCAGGGCTTTTAGGTTCGAACTTTGCCAATTCCTCAGGGCTAAAGGTACGTTCGATTTTGCCGTTTTTGACTATTTCGGCAAAGCTTATCGACTTATCGCCCGCTACAACATGACTGTTGTGTGTCGAGCAATCTTTAGGGTTTACTCCCAATAATTTCGCCCCCGCTTCAATAAGCACCGTACGCCCTGCAGCCCCTGCTTGTGACATAGGAACATAAGTTTGAAACACAGACCAAGAGCCGCCCGTTACCATGTAGCCCCATTTAGGGTCAGTGTCCACGTGCTTAATTTCGACATTGTTCCAATCAGCCCCTAACTCGTCAGCGACGATACGGGCAATTGCCGTTCCTACGTGTTGGCCCATTTCTGCCCGGGCGATATTTACCAAAATTTTCCCTTGGGTATCAATCTCGAACCACACAGTAGGGCTAAAAGATTTAGCCGCTAATTGCTCAGACGCGCCGCCAGTTACTACCTCAAGGGCATTGATACTTGGCGCAAAAGCCATTAACAAACCACTACCGACTGAGCCAATCAAAAAACGACGACGGCTATGTTCAATCTTATCTTTACGTAAACGAGTCATATTAACTTACTCCCTGTGCGTCGCGCTTAGGTTTATATATCTGCACAACCGACTCGGATTGCCCCGCAACATCTTGAATGGCTTCTTTGATGCGAGCGTATGTCATACAACGACATAGGTTACCGCTCATGTAGGCTTCAATTTCCTCTTCGCTTGGATCTGCATTGGTTGCCAGTAGCCCAGCCGCCTGCATAATTTGCCCAGACTGACAATAACCACACTGAGGCACTTGATGTTCCACCCACGCTTTTTGCAGCGGATGCTGATTGTCTAATCCTTCTATTGTGCGGATCTCTGCGTTAGCAATAGCACTAATCGGCAGTGAACAGGAACGCACGGGGGAGCCATTGAAATGCACAGTGCAAGCACCGCACATGGCTATACCACAGCCGAATTTAGTCCCTTTTAAGCCGAACTCGTCACGAATAACCCACAATAATGGGGTATCGCCTTGTGCGTCAGATGTGATTTTTTTCCCGTTCAATGAAAATTCAATCATGATGATTACCTGTGTGATAGTGAATATTAATAACGTGGTCCTGCGGTCTTATGTGAAACTTTATAGCTAGATTATGACACTGTCGTTTTTGTCTACTAAGTGTAGTTCAAGTAGCTACATCTAAAGATAAGTTAATCAAGACTAAAAGCGGTCAAGATAAACTGGAATGAATTGAAGTGTGGTCGAAGTATCAGGCGACATAGAAAAAGCCACTAAAAAGTGGCTTTCATCGAGTAAATGCCGGCGAACTAAAGCTTAAACTTTGCCTGCAAAATCCGCTGCTGAATGACGTTCAGGCACTTGGTCTTCGGGTTCTCCCCATGTGCGATTAACCTTCACGCCGCGCTTAACCGCGGGCCTTTGGGCAATGTCATTAGCCCAGCGAACAAGATGCGTATATTCGTGTGTTTGTAAAAACTCAGCGGCTTCATAAACAACATTACGCACCAGCGAGCCGTACCAAGGCCATATTGCCATGTCGGCAATCGTGTACTGGTCACCCGCGATAAATTTATTTTTTGCCAGTTGTTTATCAAGTACATCTAGCTGACGCTTTACTTCCATCGCATAGCGATCAATGGGGTATTGGTACTTCTCTGGCGCATAGGCATAAAAGTGACCAAAGCCGCCGCCTAAGAAAGGCGCGCTACCCATTTGCCAAAATAGCCAGTTCATACACTCAGTACGACCAGCAAGATCTTTTGGAATAAAAGCCTCAAATTTTTCGGCCAAATAAAGCAAAATAGAGCCAGACTCAAATATTCTAGTTTCTGGGGAGTTGGACGTATCTATCAAAGCAGGAATTTTTGAATTTGGATTGATATCCACAAAACCGCTGCCAAATTGATCACCGTCGCCAATATTAATTGGATATGCGTCGTACTGCGCCCCGCTGTAACCGGCTTCAAGTAACTCTTCAAGCATCACAGTAACCTTTACACCATTTGGCGACGCCATTGAGTGCAACTGCAAAGCATGTTCACCACGAGGGAGCGTCTTTTCAAATCGAGCGCCCGCAGTTGGACGGTTAATGTTGGCAAACTTGCCTCCATTTGCAGCATCAAAAGACCAGATTTTTGGTGGGGTATAAGTCGGGTCGGACATAGTTCACATTTCCTCGGCTATTTTGATAAGTGTTAATGTTAGGTTGGGGCTGACCATTTAAAAGCAAGGGATAGCGTAATTGATTTTTGTACCAAGAGGGACACAAATGTGTAACGAGTTATATCCCTATTAAATGAGCAGACATAAAAAAAGCCCGCTTTTAGCGGGCTTTCACATCGTTCTTTTACATTAGCTGTTAGCTGGCTGCTCTGCTGCAGGTTGCTCTTTGCTGATAGCATCACCAACACGCAATTGTAAGTTTTGAATCGGCTTGTCGGTATTATTCGACAAGTGAACCAAACGATTAAGCTGACCTAGTGACATTAACACTGCATAAGCAGCGCCTAGGAAACCACTTTTGTGTAGCTCAACCACTTGCTCTTCGCCTAAGTCTTGAAGACGCTTTTCGCTCACACTGAACATGCCTGTGATGTTGCGCTTTTCGCCATTAGCGTAGTTCACTAACAATTCAATTGGGTCAAGCAACTCTAGCTCAACTAATTTCTTAATGAAGCGCTGGGTGGCCATTTCGCTGTTAGCAAGTTCAGAAAGCAATTGCTGACGGTTCTCTAAAAATGGACTAGGCTCGCCTTCTGCAGTAAATACAGGTTCGCCGTCATCAGTAATTAGCGCGCTGTTTTCATCAAAGAATACACCAAGCTTCTCGCCATCAGGGCGAACATCAAAAGGATAACGTTGAATATTCATAGGCAAACAATGTACTTGCCACTTGCCTTCATGAACGAATAAATTGCTGCCTTTTTCCGTGCCTAACATGGTCACTGAATGGAAATTTTCAGAATTTGGATCTTTAACGAAAACAACAGGCATAACACTGGCTAACTGCGCGTACTCGCGAATAGAAGCAGCAGCTATGTGGGCTTCTTTTGCGTAGCCAAAGTCGTGCTGTAAATTGATTTTTAAATCTTTATGTTTCTCTTTATCAAGAGGGATATAGCTGATTGTCATAGAGGATATCTCTTACTTTAATGTTCAAATCTGGTTATTTGTTAACGCTAATTAGCAAACCGTCATATGCGTCACCGTCTGATGAACAGATATAAAAAAATGGCCTCAAGGCCATTAAATATGCGGTCCCTAAATGCTAATTCCACAACAGCAAGTATCTTTTATTTATTGAGTATTGTCACGAATGTTAATGAAATAGTTGCCACTTGTTCATTCAAGTGAAAAATCTAGTTCAAAATCTAACACATCACTCTTTATTCTTGCTGTATCCAAGGCGGTACTAAGGTCGCACCGCCTCGAACAAGGTTAAGCTACCACATCTTCACGGGGACTAACATCTTTACCTACGCTGGTGATATATTCCTGTAACTTAGCTTCAGCTTCATCACCGAACAATATTTCACATGCCTCGCGTAACCCTGGTGCAGCTAGAATATCTTCTTGGCGTACCACTAGCGATATTTTCGAACGTCGACGCAAGAAGTCTTCTAATTTAGTGACCATTTCTCGTTGTGCTGCGTGCTCAATTTCTACGCGTAAATATTCAGAGTTTTCAATGAGCAATTCTGCCTTTTCTGGGTTTTCACGAATGGCTTCGAGCATGTTAATCGCGTTTCGACCATAGCGCCGCCAAAAGCGTGATGTCAACGGCTCAGAAGACGTCGCCGGCGTTAACGCGTCAAAGTTCATCAACTTGGCTCGGTGGAAAAACTCATCCCGTACGCTATCGTCAGGTTCTCCGTACCATTTGAAATCGGCGTACGGTAAATCAATACCAAACTCTTTTACGATACCCGCCACTTCATCGCCAACATTAATACAATCTGTCAGCTTGCCGCCGAAAATAGACATATATTTATGTTGGGCATTTTGATCAATAGCGTGCTTACGCGAAAGTTGTACCCAATCTGCCTTCCCGCCAGTACCTTTTATCGCTAATGGACGAACCCCACAGCGTTCAGCAATGACATCTTCTTTGGTCAGTGGTTTATCAAGGGCAAGAAGCTTATTAACATTGTCGAGTACAAATTGGCGATCTGCCTCAGTCACATGTGCGTAGGGGTTATCCACTTGAGTATCCGTTGTTCCGATGCAGGTCTTTGGCCCCATAGGGATAACGAAGAATAAGCGCCCATCATCAGCAAAGAAAGTCAGTACTTTGTTGCTGTCTGTCACGCGATCAACGATTAAATGAATACCTTTTGAAAACACATGATGGTGATCTGTTTTTTCCTCATTCAATTCATTTAGTGGGTCTACGAAAGGACCAGCAGCGTTTATCAACACTTTCGAAGAAATCTCAAATTCTTCGCCAGTTAAGCCGTCTTTGGCTTTTGTGACCCACACATCATCTTTACGAGTAGAGCCAAGCGACTCAACATAGTTGGCGGCAATACACCCGTAGCTCATACTCGAGCGAATGAAGTTAAATACAAAACGCGCATCGTTATCTTGCAAATAGGCATCTGAATATTCAAACCCACCGCTGACGTTTTGGGTATTAATCACCTTCTCTAGTGATTTGATCTTACCGCCGGTGAGGTAGTTAGGCATCCTGGTGAACAGTCGTCCCATGAACCAGTACAGCAAGGTTCCCATGTAAATGAACGCAGGAGGAAAGCGAAAGCCCTTTTGAATACTGGTTAAGAAGCGGATCTCTTTCACCGTTGATGGGTAGCTACGCATCAAGTGATTTCTACTTTTACACAGCTTGTTTACCAAACCATATTCGTAACTCTCAAGATACTTGATCCCGCCCCAGGCTAAATTTGAAGAGTTAGAACTGGTAAAACCGGCAAAATCACCTTTATCAATTAAGGCTACTTTTACACCCTTAGCCGCCAAAGCTGCAGCGGCGACGGCACCATTGATACCACCACCAATGATCAGCGTATCAAACGTACCTTTAGGCAATTTACGGATGTTACTCTTTCTCAGGTTGTTCATGTCTCTTCCGATAATTAAATTTTTAAATTTTGCTTTCTGCTTCAAGGCCGTCGTTACTGCCCCACGCTAACTTTGCTCTTTGCCCCAACACAAAACGATTGATGAACAATGCGAAGCTGATGCATGACACTAAAGTGATTGGCATAAGATGGATGTAATGCAACGTCGTATAAACAGGCGAGAAATCGAAAGTCAGTGAGCCATATAGCAATACGCCGAAAATAACAGCTGCAATGCCCGCTCTTGCATCAACATCCTTGAACACCAGCCCCACAACGAATATTGACAATATTGGCATACTTAATAAACCATTTAACTGTTGCAACAAGTTAATGATGCTGTCGGCTTGCTGATAAATCGGTACCAACACCAGCGACAATATTGTCAACATAGCAGTTACCCAACCACTCAAGCGAGCGACATTTGGATTGTCATTAACGTAAGCCTCATGAATATCACACACATATAACGCAGTCGCTGAATTCAATAAGCTGTTATAGGTAGATAAAACCGCTGCAGCCATAGCAGCAGCGAATACGCCCGTTAGCCACAATGGCATTACATCTCCGACAATACGCCCATAGGCTGCATCTCCGATATCACCGTACAACTTAAACGACACAATACCAGGTAAAACAATGATGGCAGGTACGATAAGAATACGAATACCTGCTGCTGCAAATACCCCTTTTTGCGCTTCTTTCACATTTGGCGCGGCCATGGCGCGTTGGGTGATGGTTTGGTTCGTACCCCAATAATACATTTGAATAAAGATCATGCCGGTTAGCAATGTAGGCCAAGGTAGCGGTGAGTCAGGGCCACCCACTAAGGTTAAACGGTCAGCAGGAATACCGCTAAAATCGAAGTCGATAGCAGCCAGTGATAAGAACACCACCAGTACCGCCATGCTTAAGAGTAATACGCCCGAATAGGTGTCAGATACCGCTACCGCGCGCAACCCACCAAAAATAGCGTAAACCGCACCTAGTGCAGCAAACGCAATCGCAATGTACATCAATGGGATGTCAACGTTGAACATGGTTTGCATGAACAATGAGCCTGAGTAAATAACAGCAGGCATGTATATCAGCGCATTACCTAAGAAAAACAACATGCCGATAACCGCACGTATATGTTTGTTTTTATACCGTTTTTCTAATAACTCAGTGGTCGTCGTACAGTTGTATTTGTAGTAAATAGGGATAAATACTTTAGCCAGTATAATCAGACCAATCACCGCCGCGAACTCCCACCAAGCAAGGAGCGCCATTTGATTACCGTTCATTCCGACTAATTGGTCTGTACTCAAGTTAGTTAAGGTAATAGAGCCTGCAACGAACATCCAGGTTAAGCCACCACCGGCTAAGAAATATTCCTTATTTTGGCTTTGCTGGTTGTGTCCATGACCACGGCATTTCAAATAAGTCAGCAAGCCAATAATGCCCGTAACCAAGGCGAATACCGCCGCTTGAACCATATTTTCTGACATCTGATATTTCCTCGGCAATCATGTGATTTGTACCACGATTGCTATTTATGTGCTTAATAATCTAGACTTTTGCCACCCTGATATGTGGCAAAAACAAAACAAGTGTAAAGGGTTAAGACGCCACTCTGTCTTTCGCTACTTCGATTTTAAGTTGAGTGATCTTATTATGGGTATTGTGTTCATTGTGCTTTCTAAGTAACAAGTTGAGCTGGTAAATTGAGAGCAACATGGCGTGTATAGCGATCAAATAGCCACTATCATTTAACGCTGACATCTTTTCAGCGGTTAAACTTTGCAATTTGTCTTCGTCAATGGTGCACAGGCCAGCAATATTCTGGGTGTTTCCATCTTCGAATACTAATTGCAAGTCGATAGGTTTAATCAGACCTAGTGACTCTGTTTCTTTCATAAAACGATAAGTGTCTATGTCTTGTTTGATACTTGCCTCAAGCAAATTTTTCGCTTTGCTCAAATGCATTGAAGCTCTACCGGCACTATCAAAAATAGCTTCGCCGCTATCTTTGGAAAAAGCCTCGCTGGTTTCTAAAATGCCTATAGTGTAACTATTTTCGAGCTTCGGGGATTGCATCAAATAAAACGGATACGTTTGTAAACTGACGGGTTGATAAATCGCATTCCAGCGCCCTTGTTCCACAAACACATTTTGCATCGGCTCAAAGCTACCCAGTGCGGATAACACCCAACTGCCGTCTTGCTGATTACGAGAGAAAAAGAGCGGGAAATTGGTTGCTGCTTTTCCTACCTCTGGTACGCGAAGGCGCATAAGTTGTTGGCTAGCAGCAAACTCAGCCAGGCAACTTTCGCGAAGCTTTAAATCTTTATGTACGGTATTACTTAATTCAACAAGTGTGCTCATGGTTATCTCATACTCTGGGTGCTTAACCACCGCTCTATATATTCTCTGTGAGGAGGAAGGGTTTCTAGCAACTGCTGGGTAAGCTGTTGATTACGAAGCATTACTTTCTGTGCGTTTTGCTGCTGATTGTATAAATGTGCTTGCCGGCTAAAATCGGGCTTAAACCCCATTCCATACAACACATACTGATAACTCGCCGCAGGGAATAGCTCTATCGCGGCATCAAAATCCGCGCTGATCGGCCCGCGGAACTTCCACAATGCTAAATCTTCTTTTAGTGAATCAGGAATTGAGTCAGGGTCGGTATGCGCCTGCCAGTAAGGTTCAGGCCGTTTGGTCAACATGTAGTGTAATTTAAGAAAGTCGATAATCCGCGACCAGCGATAAGCCATTTGCTGATTAAAACGTTTAGCGATGATCGGCGTTAAGCTCGCATCCGGCGGAATGTTATCCGCAATAAAGCGGGCTGAAATTTCAACCAACATAATAGCGGTGGCTTCTAAAGGCTCAACAAAACCAGCAGACATGCCGACTGCTACGCAGTTTTGCTTCCAAACTTGTGCTCGATGACCTGATTTAAAACCAATCTTACGCACTGGAATATCGTCTGATGTGGGGCCTAAATAGCGGCGCAAGTTCGCTTCTGCTTCATCATCCGACAAATACTGGCTGGAATACACATGACCTACGCCACGTCTATGGGTTAAACCGATATCCCATATCCAACCGGCATTCTGCCCTGTTGCTATCGTATGGCTGGCAATAGGGCTTGTGCCACTCTCATAGGGCATATGCAAGGCCAAGGCTGAATCATTAAACAAGACCTTGTCTGCAGAAATAAAAGGAACCTCTAATGCCTGTCCCAACAATAAGGAAGAAAACCCAGTGCAATCAACGAATAGATCACCATCGATTTGTTGCTGATTACTCAGCAAAATAGAACCAATGGCGCCTTCAGGGGTTAAATTGACGGACGCTACCGTGCCGATAATCTGACTGACATTAAGGTTATTTTTACAGTGTTCTTTTAGAACTTCAGCAAACTCCCCTGCATCAAGATGATAAGCGTAATTGCACTGGCCTTTGTATTCGCCCTCAGCCATTGAACGCGGGGCCAAACCAGCCTCACAAACATGATGTTGAAAGTTAGACTCAACAGCGTAATTCTCGATATTATCTACATAGGGTGCAAGATCTATTCGACCGTACCCAAGAGGAACAGTAAAAGGGTGATAGTAAAAGTCGCCGTTGCCATGCACCCAATCGACAAACTTGCCCCCTTGCTTGAATCCAGCGTGACAACGCGCAAAGACATCACTCTCTTTTAAACCAATTTGTTGCAGGGTGTTCTTCATGGTCGGCCATGTGCCCTCGCCGACCCCCACTGTGGGAATGTCAGAAGATTCAACCAATAGGATCTGCAACCCCTGGTTGTCGTCCGTCTTATGCTGGGCTGCAATAATAGCGGCTGTTAACCAGCCTGCAGTGCCGCCACCGACTATGACTATTTTATTTACCGCTTTTGACATGAATGGTTTAGTCCGCGTAGTAACAAGTGTGAGTACGATAGCTTGCACACTATTATCTTTCTAATTTAAGTGGAGAGGTAAACACTTAAATTACCGTTAAATAACCTACCCAATAAAGCCTGACATCCTTTATGGGGTACTCTATTCAACCTGTTATTTTATAGGAAAAATGGCCCGCTTAATACTTGCGAGCCATGATGTAGCAATCAGATATGCGCAGTATGTAGACACACACTGCGCTTATTTGTAACAAGCTTAGAACTTAGCGCGAACGCCCACTGCATAGCGAGCACCGTTGTCTTCAATCGAGTAAACTTGATTGTCGAAACGGCCAGTTTGCACTAGCTCTTCTTCCGTTACGTTAATGCCTTCAACGAAGACTGTGAAGTTTTCGTTGATGTCATAACTTGCACTGACGTCCCATTGACCAAATGTTTGGGTGTTAATAGGCTCGCCATTAAACCCGTTGTCAACGTTACGTAAGAATGCTTCGCGGTTGTTAAATGCGATACGTGCTTGCCAGTTGTCTTGCTCGTAGAAAACCACTAAGTTTTGCGAATCGCCTAAGCCTTCCAAGAAGTCTGTATCAGCGTTAACTACTGTGGCATTCGCCATAACACCGAAGCCATTTTCAAATACGTGAGTCAATGCGACTTCGTAGCCGGTTACCTTGGTCGTTTCAGTGTTCTGCGGACGGCTTACAGTGTAAACCTCGCTTGCACCATTCAACTCTTCAGTGTTTGCCACTACATCGAAATCAGGACGCGTATCATCAAGAGACAAACCAACTGCACACAAGTTATCGCCTGTGTCGTTGTTACATCTAAATCCGTCAGCTGCAGTACGATCAGAGAAAGTAAATGTCTCTTCACCTGTCAAGGTCACGATAAAGTCTTCAACTTCTTTGCTAAATACAGCGAAAGTGAAGTAACTAGCATCGGCGTAATACCACTCGAATGATAAATCCCAGTTCTCAGAGGTAAACGGCTTAAGCGACGGGTTACCACCACTTGCCGTTAAGTTCTGACGACGAGGCTCATTGAAGGTTGTCGCTGGTGACAACTGAGACATAGTTGGGCGCGTCATTGAATCATATACAGAGAAACGTAGAACCATTTCATCGGTAAGATCTAACTTAACGTTCACGCTTGGTAATAAGTTTGCGTAGCTGTCGCCTTGTTCGATGTTAGTCGCTGGACCAAACTCATTCGAGAACAAAGTTAAATCGGTAGTTGGCACTACGTCTTTAATAAAGCTTTGTACCGCAGCAACGCTAATATCAGTTTCAGCGTAACGCGCGCCAACATTAACTGCTAGCGGCATATCACCAATGTCATACAAGAAGGTGAAGTCTAGGTATAAGCTAGTAATGTCTTCGTTGATGGTATAACGGTTATTTTGCAACGTAGGTACAATTGGGTTACCCGAGTCAGCAAGGAAGTCTACGTATGCATCACCGTCGTAGCTATAGAAGGTTTCAGGGTAGCCAGAGAAGAAGTTCTTCGCGGTGAAAGGTTCAAACCCGATAGTGTCAATTGGCGCTTCTGTACCGTAACCACAGAATGCACACTGACTACCGTAAATTTGAAATGCTGATTTTTCACGCTCTTGACGATAAATACCGAATTGCGCTTTCTGGAAAACATCTGAATCCGCTAAGTAAACAAAATCAGCTTTAAATTCATTAATTTCGTCTTCGTCAGTAAAGGTCAACCCCTTTTCGTTGTAGTGCAAACGAGCGCGACTAGCGTCAGGTAACGTATCGCCGCCGAAACCTTCGTGAGATACAACAGGCACACCGCTTGTACCGTCAAACGCGTAGTTGTTAATAATACCCACTACGTTAAAACGGTCTTTACCGGCACGGTCATTCTCAGCAGATGAAGTTGATACATCGAAAGTACCTTTAAGCTGAGGGGTGATATCCCACTCAACGTTTAATCCGAAACCATCGCTTTGAGAGTCACGTGAATTACGCGTATGAGATACGAAATCAGATGCTGGGTCACCACTACCACCGTGAATACCAATTTGCTGATCAAACGTTAGCAAAGTGCCGGTTTCTTGGTCGATTGTTGCGTTGGCAACGCGATCTGGCTCGAACCATGCGGCTAAGTCAGTCACTTGCGAGTCTACTTCGAATTTAGACACAAAACCGTCAAGGGTAATGTTCACTTCATCTGAAGGAGCAAATTGGAAAACCAAACTTGCGTTAGTACGTGTACGCTCTTGCTGATCAATAACCTGATCCCAGTTACGTGGAATATAAGCGTTGGTGAACAATACACCATCATCACGGTTAGAGATTGTTTGACCAGGACGCCATCCAGCAGTACCTACCTGGTTAATTTGAATATCACGCTCTTGACGAGAAACGGCTAATAACACGCCCATTTTGTCGTCGTTAAATGTATTACTAACAAGGAATGAAGCAGACGGAGATGTTTCTTCAGAAAGCGTCTCGTACATACCTTTAACTGAGCCAATCAGCTGGAAACCTTCATAGTCAAACGGGCGTGCAGTAGAAACATTAATGGTTGCACCTATGCCACCTTCCTGCAGGTTAGAACGGGTACTTTTGTACACGTCAGCACCTGTAATTTGATCGGCAGCAAGTACGTCAAAGTTGAATTCACGACCGCCACTATCTGTCGCTAGCTGACGTCCGTTGACAAGTACAGTGTTAAACTGGGGACCGAAACCACGAACGGTAACCGCTTGCCCTTCACCACCACTACGGTCGATTGAAACACCTGTGATACGTTGCAAAGACTCAGCAACGTTCAAGTCAGGGAATTTACCTAAATCTTCTGCGGCGATGCCATCAGAAACAATAAGTGCTTCTTTTTTATCAGACATGGCGCGTTTTAAACTGCTTACAATACCGCGAACCTGAATGACTTCTAGGTTGCTGTCGTCGCTTGCTTCTTGTGCTGTTGCTTGCATAGACAAACCAGCAACAGTGGGTACTAATAGGGCGGTTTTTACAGCCGACCAAAGGTATGATTTTTTCATGGGATGTGCCCCGTTTGTGTCCTGTTAATATGATGTGTTCTTTGTTTTTCTGGCGTTTTGCAAGCTTACCGTTCCACTCAAACTACTCGCATAACTATAGGATCATGCCACTCAGCTCACCTATTGATATGTATGTTAAATAGTATTAATACAATTTGTCAACATATGCGCAACATGACTAAGGTCTAAAATAGTATTTATCTTAGCTAAGCGAAACAGCCAACAAAAACCATTAAACCCGTTATTTTTCATTAGGTTGCCTGCTAAAAACGACGAGATTAACGACGTAAATAAGAAACAACCTTTAACAGCATAGTCGGTTATTGTGAGTGTGCTTTTGTCAGTGGTTAATTAAAGGTAAAATTTGCTTTATCCTTAATTTCAGTACGCTGTAGCATGCATTAAGCAGATCAAAAACAGCTGCTGGGCGACACAATATGTTACTAGAAGTTAAATAATACTATTTATATGCTTTAAAAAACGAGTAAAATAACCTATTCATTTCATTCTGAACAAAGTTACTTAATTTAGGGTCTCTATATGACGCAACATGCCGCACAATTCATTGCACTTCATGGGCAAAAAAGCAGTCTAATTTTAGACGTCGGGTACGATACCCCACAGATCATTTATTGGCGCGCTAAGCTATCAGAACAATCGACTGGTGAGATGATGCGTGCATTGCGCCTGCGTCAAGAAGCGCCGGTGTCACCTATTGTTGAACTTGATCTGTGCATTACGCCAACATCGGGCCAAGGGTTCACAGGCTTACCTGGGCTTAGTTTGCACGGTGACACAGATCAGTGGGCTGCGAATCCTAAGTTAAAGACAGTAACTCAGAGTAATGAGCACAGCGTCACCCTAACCAGTGTTGATGCTGCCCGTGGTGTCGAAGTCGTAGTGACGATTAAGCTAGACGCAGAAACGGATGTTCTGACCTTTGATACGGTGTTAAACAACATCACAGAACAATCAATTATGCTAGACTGGTGCGCAGCGGCTACCGTTCCAACCCCTGCCGACTTCGATCAAATTATTGGCTTCGAAGGCCATTGGGCTGGAGAGTTTCAGCAACATAGTTTGGATCAATTTTTTGGTTCATACGTGCGCGAAAATCGTCGAGGTAAAACCTCACATGACAGTTACCCCGCGCTATTACTTCACCCAAAAACCACCAATCAAGCTCAGGGTGAAGCCTACGGATTTCATTTAGGCTGGAGCGGTAATCACAAGATCGTCGCTGAGAAAATGGCTGACGGGCGCTCTTATGTACAAATGGGCGAGTTGCTTTTCCCTGGTGAAATTGTGCTAGAAAAAGATCAGAGCTATCAAACCCCTACTTTGTTTGCTAGCTATACAGACCAAGGTTTATCTGTTTTATCTCAGCAGTTTCATCAATATGTGCGTACGCATATTATTCGCCAAAGTGTGCATGACAAGCCTCGCCCAGTGCACTACAACACCTGGGAAGGCATATACTTCAACCACGACGTTGAAACGCTAAAAGACCTAGCCGAAAGAGCTGCTGAAATGGGGGCTGAACGCTTTGTTTTAGACGACGGCTGGTTTAACGGACGTAACGATGACACCGCAGGTTTAGGTGACTGGTATGTCGACAAAGCCTTTTATCCACAGGGCCTAACCCCAGTCATTGATCACGTAAAAGCCCAAGGCCTAGAGTTTGGTTTGTGGTTTGAGCCTGAAATGGTTAACCCTGACAGCGAGCTTTATCGTCAGCACCCTGAGTGGGTATTAGGTAATGAAGTCAGCAAACAGATAGATTGCCGTAATCAATTAGTCCTCGATTTGTCTCGTCCAGAGGTGTTCGACTACCTGTTTGAACGCTTAGACTCGCTACTTACAGAGTATGATATTAGCTACGTAAAATGGGACATGAACCGCGATTTAAACCATCAAGGTAACCATAGCGGTAAACCAGGTGGTCATAATCAAATACATGCTGTATATCGTTTACTGGATAAAATTCGTGAAACACACCCGCAGGTGGAAGTTGAAAGCTGTGCATCTGGCGGCGGTCGTGCTGACTATGGCGTACTGGCGCGAACTGACCGCGTATGGACTTCAGATTCTAACGATGCACTTGAGCGTCTCAAAATTCAAAATGGCTTCTCATATTTCTTACCATCAGAGTTAATGGGCTCACATGTTGGCCCAAGAGAGTGCCACATTACCCATCGTACTGTGTCCATGGAGATGCGCGCATCAGTGACGTTATTTGGTCACATGGGCATGGAGATGGATTTACGTGAGCTAACCGATGGGGAAAAAGTCGAGCTCAAAGCCATGACCGACTTATACAAGCAACATCGCGCTCTGGTACACAGTGGTGATCTATTCCGTTTGGAACTTCCCGCTTATATGAATGGGCTGGGTATTGTTGCTAAAGATAAGTCTCAGGCGTTGTTTTCATATAGCCTAATTGCTTGTAGTTCAGCAACTTTACCGGACCAATACAAATTTGCAGGCTTAGAGAAAAACAGCCAGTACAAGCTTGATATTATTTGGCCGATAAAGAACACTGACAAATGGCCTAAATCCGGTTTATTTGGTTTCGCTAATCATCTAGGGGCTGTTGACGGCCACGTATTTAGCGGTGAATTACTGATGCAATTGGGCATGCAAATGCCGCTATTGACTCCGCAAAGCAGCTTGCTATTTCACCTAACGAAGGTCTAGCCTGCAAACACTTGGCCGCGCTTGCTTAGCAAGCGCGGCTTTTTTCTGGCGTTCTTTGCCTACTCTTTACTTTACGTATCCTTCTTCTATACCATCCATATACACACCACTTTCCTCCGTGTGTACAAGACGATTTGCCCTCAAACAGTCATATTATAAAAAGTATAATCAAAGGAACGACATGAAAACCTTACACAAAACTGCATTATTCATTGCCTGCACACTGGCTTTTTCAAGCTCGGTGAGCGCAGCTTATCAAGCCTCTGAGGAAGCAACTCAGCTAACTCAAGACACGATACTCATCGATTCACACATTGATGTACCTTATCGCGTAAATGAGAAATGGGTAGACGTCACGAAAGCCACCGAAGACGGTGATTTTGACTACCCGCGGGCAAAGGCAGGTGGCTTAAATGCACCTTTTATGTCTATTTATGTGCCGGCAAGCTTAGATGATTCAGATGAGTCCACGGCCTTGGCCCACAAATTAATTGATTATGTTGAAGCGATTGTAGGACGCGCACCGGATAAGTTTGCCATTGCCAAAAACGTAGCGGATGTTAAATCCCAGTTTGAACAAGGTTTGATTTCACTACCTATGGGCATGGAAAATGGCTCTCCTGTCCAAGGCAGCGTAGAGAATCTAAAAACATTCTACGAACGGGGCATTCGATACATTACGCTCGCTCATTCGCAAAGCAACCATATCGCTGATTCCTCTTACGATATCCGTCGTAAATGGAAGGGTTTAAGCCCTTTTGGTAAAACCTTGGTCGAAGAAATGAATAACATAGGCATCATGGTAGATATTTCTCACGTATCAGATAAAGCATTCTATCAAGCTATCGAAGTGAGCAAGGTGCCCGTTATCGCCTCGCATTCCTCATTACGTAAGTTCACACCGGGTTTTGAGCGCAACATGGATGATGACATGATCAAAGCGTTAGGTGAAAACGGCGGGGTGATACAAATTAATTTTGGCTCTACCTTCGTCAGTAAGATTTCGCAAAACTGGCGCAATCAAATGACTGCAAAACGTAAAGCATTGGTAGAAAAAGAAGGCAAGGACAGCCCCCTTGTTGCCGCGTTTGATGAACAGTACATTGCGAAAAATCCGTTTCCGTTTGCCAACGTAGATACCGTGCTTGATCATATCGACCATGTAGTCGAACTGATTGGTATAGATCACGTGGGTATTGGCTCCGATTACGACGGTGTGGGTGATTCCTTGCCAGAAGGCTTAAAGGATGTCTCAACCTACCCTAATTTGGTCCAAGGTTTGATGGATCGTGATTATTCAGAAGCTGAGATTAAAAAAATATTAAGTGGTAACTTTTTACGTGTTTGGCAAGCCGTTGAAGATTACGCCGCGAAGCATTAACGTTTAGTCAATCAATAAAAAAGCCCGTTTACAGTTACGTAAACGGGCTACCTTATACACTCGTACACTAGATAAGCTATTCTGGTTACTACTTGGCGTTCTCGCCACGATAAAAACGAATACCTGTAGCCCACCGGTCTGCAAACCCTGGCCATGCTTTCGTTAGCTTGCCGTTAGCATCTTTTACCTGAGTGGCATTGTCACGCTGAGGTAGATAAGCACATTTGCCGTCATCTTTTTTCACGAAACAATCTAAAAACGCCAAACTCATGTGCTCATTTATCCGATTAAGCTGCTCATTGTTCCAGCTCGGTTCGATGTAATGGCCCAAATCAGCGTCGGTTTCGTAAGCCACTTTTGGCGCAGGGTGCGGTGCAATATTATGACGCGCATTTTCATAGACCATTAAATATTTATTTTCGCTGCCGGTTTGTTCAAACAGCTTTTTAACGCCTTTTTCATAACCAGACACATCATCTTGATCCCCTGCTACATACAAGCTAGGAACCGTGATTTCATTCATCGATTTCGCACTGTGCACTGAAGTTTCGCCGCCCCAAGGAGCATAGGCAATCATGGCTTTCCAACGAGGATCAACAGACTCTCTGCCAGCGGCACAGCTATTAAACACAGGCACCAATTGTTTGGCTGCGTCTTCAGGAAAACCTAAACGCTGCAAGCCCTGTTGGTGAAAATCATAACAGGCACCAATAGTGTTTATTGCGCCAAAGCCGCCCATAGAATATCCAATCACGGCGGCATCATTAGTATTGGTAATGTGAGCAATATCGGAATTATCTTGGCTAAAATAGTCGAGCACGAATTGCTGATCCCGTGCACGATTAATTAGCGTACTCGGAAACCCAGAAAAGCCAGCCTTAATGAAATCAACATCTTCGGTTGTTGAGTCAGTATGATCAATGCCAACAACCACATAACCATGGCTGGCTAAGTGTTCACCAAGATAGTACATAATCGTACGATAGCCCGTATAACCATGAGATAAGACCACAAGCGGATACGCCCCGTCACTTTTCGGTTGGGCATCTCTATGCGCCGTTCCCTTCAGACTAAAAGGCTTGTGTAACCTAGTCACATTTTCATAGCTAGCCTGTTGTGTTGTAGCCGCTTGAGATTGTGCCGGATACCACACTTCTAATGTTAAGGGGCGGTCAACCTGTGAGGTGAAATCCTGAGTATTAAGTTGTTTTTCATGCACAACTTCAAGGGTTTTCACACCAACTGTGTACTGCCCTGGCAATGCTAACTCTGGGGTAATGGGTAGTTGTTTGGTGTATAACTGTTCTGGGGTTGGCGCGGCGGTAGCACTTGCAGTAATACTCATTGCGACGCTGATGAATGCAATGAGTGTTTTACTGTTGATGTTCATTTTCATGGAGTCTCTTGTCCTAATTAACAACATTTGGTTCACATCACCCGAAGTTATATTATTTGTATGATTTAATGCAATCATCAATAAGTCGACAGCGGGCACTAACGCGGGGGATCGATTTGCCCACCAATACTGTTATTCGTTCGAAACCAACCAGCGATACTGTAGCGATCCCTTTTAGCCGCGCGGACTTCATGGGGAAATTGTTCACTCAAGAAAATAACACATTGGTTGAAAACAGGCTCTACTATCAAAAATGGTGATACTTCTTCATCATGAAACATGAGTAACTCACCTTGATCAGCTTCGGTCCAATCCGCATTTAAATAGACAACACTACTGAGTAAGCGATTGCTGCTTCCTTTAAAGGCATCCACGTGACGTTTGTAAAAATCCCCGGGGCCATAATGTGCGTAATGACTTTCGTAATCGAATAGGCCGAGAAATAATCGACGATTAATTTCTATGCGCAAATTTTCCATAAGTTTCAAAAACAAGCCTTGAGATTCACTTTGACCTGTTATCCATGCGATGCTGTCACTGCGCACATTGGTATTGACTTGCTGCAGTTGCTCTCTCCCTATAGCGGCTTGTTTGAAATTGAGACGCTGGTCACTGCATGCCTCAAGATATAAGGCATTTATCACTAATTGCGGTAAAAAATCTTGAACGACACAATAACCAGTGATCGTGAGTTGTTCACAAATATGCGCGATCACCTGCTCATCTAAGCAGCCTGCATCGTGTGTTTGCATCTAGTATGGAATCCTAATGAAGTGGCGCAGCGGCCATGGGGTTAAGTACTGAGAGAGATGCCAATCATTGGCATGTAAGTTTATAAGTTTCGTGTCGCTAGATAAGTTTGTAAAATAATCGCAGCATCATGACTTGCACGATGACGTTTCGCTTTGGTTTGAGACAAAATACGCGATTTTGTTTCGTGCCAGTTATCCATCTGTCGTTCATTCAAAATTATGTCTAACTGGCTCAACTCAAAAGCCATGCGCATACCTGCACTTTCATATAGGCGTGATAACCATGGGCTGTCCACCACCCAGCCGTCGGAATATGCAGTTCTTCCAGATAAGAGTTGATTGAGTTCAATACACACTTGTTGCACTGGTGCACCTTTTTCAAGCAACATACTGCGACTGATCCCATGCAGACCTTGTGCTTCTTCGCTCCAATGTTGCCAATCAGTCTGCGGGCGAATAAGACGACAAAAGCGCGTGTCATTGTCCATCGCCACACCTACCTCAATAGGGTAACTGGTTGCTCCAAACCCACTGGCCTCGATATCGAGGATAATAGGTGAATTCACGCTACTACGCACTAAAATTAAACTCCAATTGCGCCAACGATTTTCGTTACGCTATGTCTTTAAATTCATTTCTATGAACTCGATATTACTGATCAAACGCTAAACCCACTTGATAAAGCGTATTCTTTTTCAGGCCATATTGCTGGGCGACAACTGCAGCGGCTTTCTTAGGAGGCAGTTCGGCCATCAATAGTTTAAGCAACTTCAATGCCTCTTCTGGAATGTCATTAACATCCATTTTATGCCCAGCAACCATTAACACAAACTCTCCGCGATGATGATTCGAATCGGCATGAAGCCAGTCAAGTGCCTCACCTGCGCTGCCCGAGTAAAAGGTTTCAAACGCTTTACTCAACTCTTTAGCTAGCACAACGCGGCGTTCACAGCCTAGTACATCAACGATAGCTTGCAAGGTATCTGTAATTCTTCGCGGTGATTCATAAAATACGCTAGTTGCCGTTTCACGTTCGATAGATTCAAGCGCTTGAGCCTTGGCTTGTTGTTTAGCAGGTAAAAAGCCTTCAAAGCGAAATCTATCTGTCGCCAATCCCGCCCCGCTTAATGCCGTTATCGCAGCACATGCGCCTGGCAATGGAATAACCTCTAGGTTATTCGCTCGGCACTGATTCACTAAACCGTACCCTGGGTCACTTATCAGCGGGGTTCCAGCGTCTGAAATTAGCGCGATGTTCATCCCTTGCTGCATCTTTTCAATGAGCTGCGTTGCCCGCTGGCTTTCATTATGATCATGCAAAGAAATTAAGCGTGTGGAAATATCAAAATGCTGTAAGAGTTTTTGGCTATGACGCGTATCTTCAGCGGCAATCAAATCCACTTCTTTTAAGGTTCGAATTGCGCGTAAAGTAATATCTTCTAAATTTCCAATCGGCGTTGGAACAATAAACAAACTTCCGAAATCTGCCACTTTGTATGCCTTTTAACAATGTTGTCGCCATTTTACCTTGTAACTTCCCGTTTCCCTACGCCCTGTGCAGGTAGATATTTGTCAGCGTTGGTATAAACTAACGGGCGAATTATCAAGATGTTAGATGAGTGCACTTTTAATGAAATTAATCAGGTCGGTAGTGGTTGTTAGCCTAGTCGTTTTTATGGCCTCGTGCGCAGATACGCCAAACAAAAAACACACGGTAAAACGCCCAGATACTAAGGTAGTGCAACCTGACCAAGAGCTTAACAGTCAATATTACCTAAACCAAGCGCAACGTCAGTATGACGCCAGCGGGGACATCACCCAACGTAACAGCTTATTATTACAGGCTGCTGCTTCGCTTCAGCACGAAAAAAACTGTAATGCCAGTATCAAGCTACTGAATATTTTAACGCCTGAACTTATCCATCCAGATCATCAGCCTCAAGCCCAGTTGCTCCTTGCGCAGTGCTATATGCAGCTACCCACCCCTGCAGTAGCAAAAGCACAGAAACTAATGACTAGGTTATCTAAAAGCCAGCAAGACCCAGCTCAAATCAGTGCTTTACAGGCACGTATTGATGAGTATCAGCACGCTTGGCTGGCAGCCAGTGAAAACTTAATAGCAGCGGGTAATCTAGACCAAGAGCATAGCTTACGCTTGTGGCACGCAATCGGTAACCTAACGAGCAAGCAAGACAAGCAAGCTGTTATCAATGAACCTAGGCTAAAATCATGGATCGAACTCAAGACGATTGTTCAGCAGCAAGGGACACATCCTGAGAAACTTAAAACACAGGTAAATCAGTGGCAAGCCAAGCATGCTTCTCATCCGTTGGCGAATTTATTGCCTGACACATTACTAAGCGCCATGGCGCAAAAAGCGATTTCTCCCAAACGTTTAGCGGTACTACTTCCACTTACTGGACGCTTAGCAAGTCAAGGCAATGCGATTAAGGATGGCGTCGTCGCTGCTTATTTAGCGCAATTAAATGAACCCGCCGGATTCAGTAACGAGTCCACTCTTACCAATGTAGAGCTACAGTTTTTCGATTCAGCCTTAAAAACACCTGAAGAGTTAAAAGCGCTCGTAGCTGATTTTGATGTGATTATAGGCCCCTTATTAAAGGAAAAAATTGCTAAGCTCATTACTTTACTGCCCGAAGATAAGTCTGTTTTAGCGTTAAACCGCATCGACTCAATAGTCAGCAATATGCCTGCTTCACACCTAGTGGATTCTAATCAAAGCCTAGCGGATTCAGCTGAAAACACGGCAGCGAGCGAATCATTGCCCCTACAGGTGCAATCACAGCAAGACGCAGACCTCAGCGATGCTATGCCACAAAACAAGGCGCCTGAGGTGTACTACTTTTCCCTCGCCCCAGAAGATGAAGCGATTCAACTGGCAAAACATATACATACGTTAGGCTTTCGTCATCCAATCGTATTGGCAGCTGACACCAGCACAACCCAGCGAATGTCTGAAGCGTTTATTAAGCAATGGCAACACAACGCCCAGCAGCAAGACTACGTGGCGCCTGCGAATGGCACCTTCACCGACAGTAAAAATATGCGCAAGCTCGTCTCCGAATTACTCGATGTAGCGCAAAGCCGCCAAAGAGTGAGACAAATTGAATTACTCACCACTGCTGAGGTGTATGCCGTGGAGCGAAACCGGCGCGATGTGGACGCCATTATTCTATTCGCAAACCCTGAACAAACTGAACTGCTTAATCCTATTATTGAGTCAAGTTTGAGCCCTTTTGCTGCCCGTGAAATCTCTGTTTTCGCCTCATCAAGAAGCTATACCCTTGAGCTAACTAAAAACAGTATACGAGATTTACGCAACCTTACGTTTATTGATATGCCGTGGATGATGCCAAATAACCCTTGGTCTGCGCTCGCGAAAGACGTACGAGCACTGTGGCCACAAAGCCAGGATAACCTATTACGCTTATTCGCTTTAGGCTATGACGCCTACAATTTAGTGCCTAAATTACGCCACTTAAAACTTTTACCCATTGCATCTGTTCAAGGGCTAAGTGGTGATTTAAGTATTAGCGCTGACGGCGAAATTCATCGCGTATTACCCTGGGCTAAGGTTGCACAAGATAGGGTCACTCCACTTGCCATGGACTAACCCTTTACGCTCATTGAGCAAGGGTGCGCAGGGGGAAGCTCGCGCACTAACCTATTTACAGCAGCAAGGGTTAGCTCTAGTAACACAAAATTACCGATGCCGAAGCGGCGAAATTGATATTATTATGCGCGATGGTCAAGAACTGGTTTTTGTAGAAGTAAAATTTCGTAGCGGCCAGCAATTTGGCAGTGCAGTAGAATTCTTTCATCCACATAAAAGAAGAAAGTTTGAGTCAGCGATTCAGCACTACATGCTCGACAATCAGCTTAACCCTTCGTTAATCGCGCATAGAATTGATATAGTCGGCATAGATGTATTGAGTAACAATCATGATAAAATCAGTTGGTTAAAGTATGTATAGCCACAACAAAATGCACCGGAGCATGAATGTTAGAAAGCGTTAAAGCGAATTTTACTGAGAGCATTCAAACCATGATTGCCTCATTAGAGGAATTACCTGAGCCAATTGCCCTTGCAACACAAATGATGGTCAATGCTCTCATCAACGGGAATAAAATACTCACCTGTGGTAATGGCGGCTCTGGGGCGCATGCACAAAGCTTTTCATCCCAAATGCTAAACCGATATGAGCGAGAAAGGCCGAGCCTACCCGCTATTGCCCTAAGTACAGATACATCCACTATTACCTCGATTGCAAATGACGAAAGTTACGATGAGGTGTTCTCCAAACAAGTACGCGCTCTAGGACAGGCGGGAGACATTCTACTCGCCATATCGCCTAATGGTGCCTCAAGAAATGTTATTAGTGCCATGGAAGCAGCTTTGAGCCGAGATATGACAATTGTTGCATTAACCGGCCAAGACGGCGGAGAAATGGCCGGCTTACTTGGCCCTAACGATGTTGAAATCAGAGTTCCGTCAAGTAGAGCTGTGCGTATTCATGAAGTACATCTTTTGGTTATTCATAACTTATGCGAAGGAATAGACGATTGCCTATTTCCAGAAACCTCACAGGAATAATGACGTGTTAAATTACCATTCTAAATTACTCATTGGCGCTTTGTTAACGCTTACTCTTTTGCAAGGCTGCGCAGCCTTAGTGGTAGGCGCCGGTGTGGGAGCTGCTTCGGCCGCCCACGATCGTCGCTCTTTGGGGACTCAACTAGACGATAAGACAGTATCGAGCCGCATATCTATTGCCTTATCTGATAATAAAGCGATTGACGAGCAAGCTAATATCCACGTTCATGTTTTCAATGGCTCTGTACTGTTAGTCGGTCAAGCGCCCAGTGAAACGCTAATCAATCAAGCACAAGTCGCGGCAACATCGGTCAAAAACATTGAAAAACTGCATAACCAAATTCGTTTGGGATCTCCGGTATCGGCAAGCACCACAACACACGACGTGTGGTTAACATCAAAAATTAAAGCGAACTTAGTGGCCGACAAACGTATTGACGGTTTTCATATTCACGTTGCTGTAGAAAATTCAGAAGTCTTTTTGATGGGTTTAGTTAGTACTAAGGAAGCAGAAATCGCGGCGACCATAGCGCGCAATATTGACGGGGTAAAACAAGTCATTAAAGCGTTTGAGTATTTATAATCCGAAAATAAAAAAGGTGCCATTTGGCACCTTTTTTTGTCTTAGTATCGGCTAACTTACTTAACAATCGTTAAATTGGGTTTGCCCTTCTTGCCTTTACTCGGTGCTGACTTGGGATCAGGTGTATCTGAGGATTGAACCGGCGTCGGCATTAAATCACTACCATCACCTTCAAAATCATCTTCCGGTGTAAACACCGTGCCTGCACCATTTTCTTTAGCATATATGGCCAAGACAGCCTTACAAGGTACAACGATATTACGTGGTACACCGCCAAAGCGAGCATCGAAGGTTATTTCCTCATTACCCAGTAATAACTTGCCACAAGATGCAGGAGACACGTTAAGCACTATCTGACCATCGCGTACATGTTCTTGAGGCACCAAAGTACCTGATACATGCGCATCAACCACAATGTAGGGCGTCAAATTGTTATCCACAATCCATTCATAGAATGCACGGAGTAAATAAGGTTGATTTGATGTCATATTGTCACTTCCCACTAAAGAGGGTTATGAATTTCGCGTTCTTGGTCGGTCAAAGAGGCTTTGAACGAACTTCTTTCAAAAATACGATTCATGTAAGTACGTACATCTTTCGCACCATTTCCAGTCAATTCAATACCAAGCGAAGGTAAACGCCATAAAAGCGGTGCTAGGTAGCAATCAACCAAACTGAATTCTTCACTCATGAAGAAAGGTGTTTCTGCAAATAATGGCGCTAAGCTTAACAAGGCTTCACGTAACTCATTACGCGCAGTTGCTACATCGCCTTTACCCGCTAGAATTTGCTCTGCAAGTACGTACCAGTCATTCTGAATACGATGCATAGTCAAACGGCTTTGCCCGCGAGATACAGGGTATACAGGCATCAATGGAGGGTGAGGAAAACGTTCATCCAAGTATTCCATGATGATATGAGAATTATAAAGCACTAGCTCTCTATCTACCAAGGTGGGAACTGTGCCATATGGATTCAAATCAATTAAATCTTCAGACAGATTGTTCTTCTCAATATAGCTGATTTCAACTCCCACACCTTTCTCAGCAAGTACAATTCGCACTTGATGACTATAAATATCAATGGTGTCTGAGAACAACGTCATGATAGAACGTTTATTTGTGGCTACAGCCATTAAGCTTCCTCCTAAATTCAGATTTTCTGCTGTCTTTATTTCATTAATAAACATCTGGAAAACCCAATTATTACTATTTTAACGCCTTAAGTAAGGTCATATTAATAGCAAAACGGTAAATTAATCTACCAGTGATAAGAAAGGGGCGCTGAGCCCCTTAAAATTTTGCGGATTATACATTAACTTTTGTTGAATTAATGCACATCTCTCCAATAATCTTTCTTGAGCAAGTAAATAAGTACAAAGAATACCAATAAGAAGACCAATACCCAACGGCCGATACTTTCAGACTCTAAACGTGATGGCTCACCGGTATAAACCAGGTAATTCACTAAGTCTAAAACAGCGCTGTCATATTCTTCTGGGCTTAACTCCCCAGTACCATCAGACTTGATACCCACATAACGATCAACCATTTCGCCGTCGACCATATGCTGCTCAGTTGTTTTGCGCGGCACACCTTGTAGCTCTTGCAACACATGAGGCATCCCCACTTCTGGGAACACTAAGTTGTTCACCCCGAATGGGCGGCTTTCGTCAACGTAGAAAGTGCGTAAGTAGGTATACAACCAATCAGCACCACGTACACGTGCAACTAAGGTTAAGTCTGGAGGTGGAGCACCAAACCACTTAGCAGCCGACTCAGAAGGCATACCATTTTTGATAAACTCGCCTGGTTTTTCGCCAGTGAATTGCAAGTTTTCTTGACCAAGCTCAACGGGAATACCTAAATCGGCAAACGCACGCTGATAGCGTTGGTACTGCATTTGGTGACAACCTAAACAGTAATTTTGGAAGAGTTTGGCACCGTTTTGCAACGATGCTTTGTCGGTTAAATCATAGTTAGCGGTGTCTAAATGTACACCACCACCTGCTGCAAACACTGCATTTGGCAATAAAAATGCTAAAACGAGTATTAACTTCTTCATCCTGTAATCCTCGCTGGAACTGGCTTAGTTTTTTCATTCTTGCTGTAAATCCACAGTAAGAAGAAGAAACCGAAGTACATTATGGTCAAAATTTGCGAAGCAATAATTTTCCAAGCTTCTTGTGGTGTGCCACCTAAATACCCAAGGAAGATAAACACGCCGGCAAATACGATCAGGTTCCAACGGTGTAAGCCGCAACGGTAGCGCCAAGACTTAACACGTCCTCGGTCAATCCAAGGAAGCAATGCAAGCGCAACAATCGCCGCAAACATACAAATTACACCACCAAGTTTATGAGGCACCGCTTTCAAAATCGCATAGAAAGGCGTGAAGTACCAAACAGGGAAAATGTGCTCAGGTGTTTTAAGCGGGTTAGCAATCTCAAAGTTAGGATGCTCTAAGAAGTAGCCCCCCATTCCTGGGTTAAAGAACATAACGTAACAGAACGCAATCAAGAACAAGCTAAACGCAACAAGATCTTTTAACACAATGTGCGGGAAGAAAGGCACAATGTCATCGACAATATCGTACTTACTTGTGTAGTACTCATGCATCTTAAACTTAGTTTTTTCTTCTTCTGTTAGCGAGCCCTTCTTACGCTTAACATCGGTGCCGTCAGGGTTATTTGAGCCCACTTCATGAAGTGCCACTATATGCAAAAACACCAGAATAACGATAACGAGCGGTAGCGCAATAACATGCAAAGCGAAGAATCGATTTAATGTTGCCCCAGAGATAACGTAGTCACCTTGAATCCAAATAACTAAGTCTGGACCAATAACAGGAATAGCACTGAACAAAGATACGATTACTTGTGCGCCCCAATATGACATTTGACCCCAAGGTAATACATACCCCATGAATGCTTCAGCCATTAGTGCCAAGTAAATGAACATACCAAACAACCACAGTAGCTCACGTGGTTTCTGGTAAGAACCGTAAATCATGCCACGGAACATGTGCAGATAAACCACAATAAAGAACGCTGAAGCGCCTGTACTGTGCATGTAACGTAATATCCAACCGTATTCAACATCACGCATGATGTATTCAACCGAAGCGAATGCGCGCTCAGCTGAAGGCTCAAAACTCATGGTTAACCAGATACCGGTCACCAACTGATTTACTAGTACGATGGTGGCTAAAAAGCCAAACACGTACCAAAAGTTCATGTTGCGCGGTGCGGGGTATTGAATCGCATGCATGTTAGCCACACGCATAATGGGTAAGCGATATTCAATCCATTCCATTAAATTTTTGAACATGTTATGCCGCCCCTTCTTCGGAACCAATCAAGATGGTGTTGTCATCTATATACATATACGGTGGAACAACCAAGTTAAGAGGTGCAGGAACATTATTAAATACACGGCCAGCCATATCAAATTTTGAACCATGACATGGACAATGGAAGCCCTCAGGAACACCTTCAACGTATTCTTCAAATGCACCATCTTTTAGATGCTGAGGTGAACAACCCAGGTGAGTACAGATACCTACTAGCACTGAGTATTCTGGTTTAATCGAACGATATGAATTTCGAGCAAACTCAGGCTGCTGATCTTGTTCAGAGTTAGGATCTTTCAACAAATCATCAATTTGGGTCAATGAGTCAAGTAATTCGGGTGTACGTCTGGTGATCCAAACTGGCTTACTGCGCCAAATCACGCGAATAAGCTGCCCAGGCTCGATTTTACTTATATCTGCTTCTACATCAGCACCTGCTGCTCGTGCTTTCACGCTTGGGTTCCATGACCCGATGAAAGGTATAGCAGCACCTGCGACACCGACACCACCGACAACAGACGTAGCGACGGTCAAAAAGCGACGTCGGTTATTGTCTTGCGGTTGGTTTTCGGTAACAGACGAATCATTCGCATCTAATGATACATTGCTCATCCAATAATCTCCGAGGGTTGAATTTGCTCATACTTCTTTGTCAAAAGCTTTAAATAGCTTACGTACTAAAAGAAGTTATAGTTTTGTCATTAACCGAAAATGATAAAAGAAAACCCACAATAAATACAAGGAATTCGTCAATAAAACAAAGAAATACCGAGACTTAAGAGGGAAATTTGTACAAGACGGCGTTTTAGCCGAATAACGGCCAAAAAAAACCCGGCAATCGCCGGGTTTCGAATTCGTAAAAACGATTAACGTTTTGAGAACTGTGGACGCTTACGCGCTTTATGTAGACCCACTTTCTTACGCTCAACTTTACGTGCATCACGGGTTACGAAACCAGCTTTGCGTAGAGAAGGACGAAGTGTCTCATCAAATTCCATCAACGCACGAGTGATACCGTGACGGATAGCGCCAGCTTGGCCACTGATTCCGCCGCCAGCTACTGTGACGTAAAGATCGAATTTTTCAGTCATCTCAACCAATTCAAGTGGTTGACGAACAATCATTCGTGCTGTTTCACGACCGAAGAATTCATCTAGAGGACGTTTGTTAACGATGATGTTACCACTACCTGCACGAAGGAAAACACGAGCGGTAGAGCTTTTGCGGCGACCAGTGCCGTAGTATTGAGTATCTGCCATTTTCTATGCTCCTTAAATGTCTAAGACTTGAGGCTGTTGAGCAGCGTGTTTATGCTCAGGACCAGCGAAGACTTTCATTTTGCGGAACATATCGCGTCCAAGAGGACCTTTTGGCAACATACCTTTAACCGCTTTTTCAATGATCATCTCTGGCTTGAAGGCTTGTAACTTCTCAAAGTTAGTCTCTTTAAGACCGCCTGGGTAACCAGTGTGAGAGTAGTACATTTTACCTTTGGCTTTGTTGCCAGTAACAACTACTTTCTCTGCGTTGATCACAACAATGTAATCCCCTGTGTCCACATGAGGTGTGTACTCAGGCTTATGCTTTCCGCGTAAACGGCTAGCAATTTCAGTCGCTAAGCGACCTAGTGTTTTGTCTGCGGCGTCTACCACATACCATTCACGTTTTACCGTTTCAGGTTTTGCAACAAAAGTTTTCATCTAATATTACCCAAAAAATATATGTCTAAATGTTACGTTGTTTCTGTTATTTCAAACCGAGGTTTGCAACCACAGAAACCGCTAAAATCAATACCATGACCCCTTCGAGTCGTATGATTCTTCCACTTTCCCAAAGTGGGTGTAACTGGGCAGGGCGCGAATTATACAGATGTTTTCATTAAACGCGAGCAGAAATTGCGCATTTTTATTAGGAATTAACAAGAAAAATAATCACAACTTGCTATGAGCAGCGGGCATTACAGGGGATTTGCCTCGGCACAAATCCTCTGTAAAGGCACAAGGTTCATAGCGAATTTATGCTATCCGTACGCTTTAAATAAAGGGGCTTCACTATACACTTCGTTGAATATGTCGAAAAAGCTTGGGCTGACGCTCAAGTTCATCGCAATTCCTAGGCCTTTGGCCAAATCACTGGCTGATACAATGCCCCGTATTTGATGCTCCTCACTATCAACCACCAAGCAGTGTTGCAAGCCGTTGGTTTTAAGCATTCCTACTACGTCACCAACACTCGAACGTTGTAATTCTCGATATAAGATGACTTTTAAATCTTCTTTGCCGCGCATAAAGTGACGCACGCAGAGATCAGGTCTTTCGATACCTGAGGCAATACGCTTTATTTTCTCCTGATCGTTTAAATCATCAAGGCTGATAACACCGATAAATTTATTGCTAGTGTCTAAAACAATTTTAAGACGCACTTTCTCTTCAATCATACGCTGTTCCACTTCAGAAATAGGCGTATCGGCTTGAATAACTATCGGTTTCGTTTTTTTGAAATCAGTAAATACGGAGGTCGCTGGCGATTCTAAGTTAATGCCTTGAAACGTTTCAGGCCATGCTAATTCATCTAATTGGTTTAGTTCGTAAAGGGCTATATTTTTCATGATTTTCTTCCTAAACCTTAATGCCGGTCTAACCCACATTAAGATTTTTTTAATTAATTTATTTATTTACACCATTGCGAAGAGCAATGCGTGAACCGAATGATGGATAAATTAACCAGCGGAAGGAGGCGCTCTAATACTGCTAGCGTCGTAAGTGGAACGAAATGAAGGCTGGCCAGAGTTAATGTAGCCAGTTTGTTTGGCTTTATTGGGCAGCTCAGGAAGCGTAAAGCCAATATAGAAGTGCTCATCGCGATCATCAGCTTCTTGGGATAATTGCAATGATTGAGACTCAAATGCGTCTGATAACAACGCACTGCGTTCGATATTTACATTGCCACTGCTCGCCGCTCGTCCCTCAACGCTGAGTAACGAGAACAATAAAGGTAATAACAGGACAAGAAATTTATTCATAATCTAACGCGATTAATTAAACGCAACACCTCACAAGCTTAAATTTTGATGAGTTTGTACACTCAACTTAAATCTACACCGAGTGGCTAAAAAGTGAAATCAAAGTTTGTAACAAGGAGCAACAAAGCGAATCACCCTCGATGCTGATCTTTAGGCCATAGGTCACTTGGAAAGTCCTTTCGCTTGCTGCCAAAAGGTTTCTAACTCATCTAGGCTTGTTTCATGAACCGCTTGCCCTTTTTGTTGGGCAATAAGCTCAACCTGCCTAAAGCGTTGCTCGAATTTATTCGATGCTCTGCGCAAAGCAGTTTGTGCATCCACATTGACGTGACGAGCTAAATTCACCACAGAAAAAAGCACATCTCCGATTTCATCCTCAATCGCAGCTTGCTCTGGGTTAGGGGCATCGACTTCAGCCATCACCTCTTCAATTTCTTCTTGCAGCTTGTCCAATACTGGCTGTAACTCTGGCCAGTCGAAACCCGATTTTGCGCACTTTTGCTGGAGTTTTTGCGCTCGAAGCAGAGGGGACATGCCTTTAGGCACGTGGGCTAAAATACTGTTGTCTGTGGACTTACCCGCGGCCATGCGTTCTTGCGCTTTGATCTTCTCCCATTGCCCCTCTTCAACCGACGCGACACTACCACTTTCATCAGCGAAAATATGTGGATGCCGGCGGCGTAACTTAGCGCAAATCCCTTTTACCACATCATCAAACGCAAAGGCTTCTTGCTCTTGTGCCATTTGTGCATAAAAGACAACTTGAAAGAGTAAATCTCCTAGTTCATCTCGAATGTCTGCCATATCGCCTTTATCGATGGCGTCAGCAACCTCATAGGCCTCTTCAATCGTATAGGGCACTATGCTGGCAAACGTTTGCTGTTTATCCCAGTCACAACCATGCTTAGGATCACGTAAGGTACGCATAATGCTAAGCAACTCGCTTAATGCACTTTCACTAGAGCTGCCGACTTTATCATTTGTATCTTGTGGCGAAAAAGAGGTCATTAATTATCCGTACGCTGAACCATAGAGACACCTTTAATGCCTTCGATTCGACTCATCACGCGTGACAGGCTTTTTAAATCTTTTAGCTCTAAGCGCAAGGAAATACGGGCCATACCAAATTTGACGTCACTGGCACTATTCACCCCTAACAGCCCTACTTTTTCATTAGCTAACACCGTAGTGATATCTCGTAATAAGCCGTCTCTGTCGCTGCAAAATACCTGCACATAAGTTTGAAATGACGCGTTGATGTTACTCGCCCAATCCACATCTATTTCACGTTCTGGGTGCTGTTCAAGTAAGTGGCTTAGCTGGTCGCAGTCTTCTCTGTGTACACTAACCCCACGTCCTTGCGTTATGTATCCTTGTATCGACTCACCTGGCAAAGGCTGGCAACAACCAGCAATTTGGGTCATCAAATTACCGACCCCTTCAACCACAACCGTATCTTTCTTAAATTTGCTCGATTGCGGTTTTTTGGGCTTGATCCTTGGGTCAATTTCGGTGGGAGGCACATGCAGTTGTTGTAGATAGTGCACCACTTGCATTAAGCGAATATCACCTGCGCCTATGGCGGCATACAAATCATCTGCGGTGTTCATGTTATACCGCGTGCAAGCTTGAGCGATATCTTTGCTATCGATGCCGGCTTTTTGTAATTCCCGCTCAAATATTTCCTTACCAGCCGCAAGATTCTTGTCTTTGTCTTGTTTTTTAAAGTAGGTATGAATTTTCGCCCGCGCTCGTGACGAGTGAACATAGCCAAGACCAGGATGCATCCAGTCGCGACTGGGGTTAAGCTCTTTTCCGGTTAAAATGTCAACCTGATCCCCGGTTCGTAGCTCGTAAGTGAATGGAACGATACGCCCACCCACCTTGGCACCAATGCATCTGTGGCCCACGTTACTATGAATATAATAGGCAAAATCTAACGGTGTAGACCCAAGAGGTAAATCAACCACGTCCCCTTTTGGTGTAAAGACATACACGCGATCATCAAACACTTGGCTGCGCAGCTCTTCGACCAAATCCCCTGACTCAGCCACTTCTTCTTGCCATAACAGAATTTTACGCAACCAATTAATACGCTCCTCGTAGCCTGAACGACTGCTGCTAGTGCCTTCTTTGTAACGCCAATGGGCAGCAACACCTAGTTCAGCATCTTGGTGCATTTGGGCGGTGCGAATTTGAATCTCTACGGTCTTTTCTTCTTTTCCAAGGGCTACCGTATGGATAGATTGATAACCGTTCGGTTTGGGAGTTGCAATATAATCATCAAACTCTCGAGGAATGTGCTGCCAATTAGAATGCACTACACCTAATGCACCGTAGCAATCTTGCAAACGATCAGCGATCACCCGCACAGCACGAATATCAAATAACTGTTCAAAACTAAGGTGCTTTTTCTGCATCTTCTTCCAGATGCTATAAATATGCTTGGGTCGACCATACACCTTGGCTTTAATGTTTTGTGCGTCTAGCGCCGCCTGAAGCTCTTGCACAAAATCTTCAATGTACTGCTGGCGATCTGTTCGCCGTTCATCCAATAAATTGGCAATTTGCATATAGGTTTCTGGGCGCAAATAACGAAACGACAAGTCTTCCAGTTCCCATTTCAGCTGGCCTATGCCCAACCGGTTCGCTAGGGGTGCATATATGTTTGAACACTCACGCGCTACTAACACACGGGTTTCTTCATCTTGGGTTTTGACTTGCTGCAGAGCGCAAATTCTCTCCGCGAGTTTGATGACTACGGCGCGCACGTCTTCTACCATGGCAAGTAACATGCGCCGTACATTATCTATTTGTTCTTCGTCATTTTTACGGGTGCTGTTTGCTCTGGTGTGCAAAGATTTAATTGCATCCATGCGCCTAACGCCGGTGATGAGCTTTTGAATTCCCGTACCAAAACGCTCTTCTATTTGGGTTTCGGTTAATTCATGGGTTTGACAGTAAGGATAGACAAGTGAGGCCTGAAGCGTTTCATCATCCATATGTAATTCGTGCAGAATTTCCACCATCTCCTGCCCTACCAAGAGGATTTCCGGCGTGTCGGAGACTTCTCTGAGTTTATGCTTGCACTCATCAGAAAGGGTTAGAGAATCTAACCACTCGTCAAAAGGAGGCCGTTTGGATTCATGGACTTTGCGGATAGCAACCATAACGTATCCTTGTACTCAATAGCGTTAAAACCCACGCATTTGCCTAGGCTGAAAAATGATAATTACATACAGTAAATGCGCCAACTTTGTCGGAAAGGCTTAGTTCTAAAAGATCTGCAATAAACTAGTTACATTCGCTAGCGTTGTATCAATATACAATCGAAATTTACCAATAATGAACAATAATACTAGCAAAAATATTCACTCATTAATCTAAATACTGCTGTTTTGGTGCGCCTTATTCCCTAGGCGCACCAAAAAATCGCATAATCATTACGGTGATTCTAAAATAACCGTCGCCACAGCATATTGTTGCTCATCAGAAATAGAAATATGACTAGATGTAATATTGCGCTGTTCACAAATTTGCGCAAACTTTGCGTAGAAGCGTAAAAACGGCTGACCCGAAGGTAAGTTATGTACCTCTACGTCTTGGAAACTAATCCCGTTTCCGATCCCTATTCCTAACGCTTTTACCGCCGCTTCTTTTGCAGCAAAACGCTTTGCCAGATAACGTGCAGGAAACGAGTGCTCATCAAATATCGCCAATTCTGTAGCCGTCAATATTCGCTGTGCTAACCGATTTGACCGTTGTAATTGTTTTTCGATGCGCGATATTTCAATGACATCTGTGCCTAATCCCATTACTGCCATTGTCACTCTCCCATTCAGCGCCCTGAACGCGCTTCTAGCATTAAACGGCGCATGTCTGCTACTGCTTTGTCTAAACCGTCAAATGCAGCACGAGCAATGATGGCATGGCCAATATTAAGCTCGATAATCTGCTCAATTGCCGCAATCGGTTTTACATTATGATAATGCAAACCGTGCCCCGCATTCACTTTCAATCCCTTGGCATCAGCATACTCAATGCCAGCGACTAGTTTTGCGAGCTCAGCTTCCTGTTCAAGCTCATTTTTTGCTTCAGCATATTGGCCCGTGTGAATTTCAATGTAGGGAGCATTACAGGCTACAGCCGCATCAATTTGAGCAAAGTCGGCATCTATAAACAAGGACACCAAAATACCGGCCTCAGCAAGTTGTTTGCACGCCTGAGCAATTTTCTGCTGGTTACCCGCTACATCCAAGCCACCTTCAGTGGTCAACTCTTCTCGCTTTTCAGGCACTAAACAACAAAATTCTGGTTTAGTTTTCAGTGCAATGTCGAGCATTTCATCGGTCACAGCCATTTCTAAATTTAGCCGAGTGTTAATCGTTTGACGTAACAAGGCGACGTCTCTATCAACAATATGACGCCTGTCTTCACGCAAGTGCACTGTGATCCCATCTGCCCCTGCACGCTCAGCAATATCAGCGGCATGCACAGGATCAGGATACTGGGTACCTCGGGCGTTTCTTAATGTGGCGATATGGTCGATATTGACCCCTAAAAGAATGTCTCTCAAAGCTCTCTCCCTTTGGATCTAAAATGGGTTTGTTTAAATAACTCTCTGCTCATCAATGGTTTGCTGCCTAACAGTTCACCGAGCGCTTTACGGGTGACGGCTTTGGCGACTTGTAGACTCTCTGCATCCCAATGTTCACCAGCCACTTTTAATAAGCTACTTCCTAAGTGGCAGCCTGATAAACGAATATCCCCTTGATATACACAACCCAACTCAGCTTGTATTCGGTAATATCCCGATTCAGCTAGTGGCTGCCCGGTATCTGCATCGTGGGTAAGATCGATGCCATAACCTAACGCATCAAGTAAGCCTAATTCAAAACTACGCAAGATGGGTTCAAAATGAGTACTGTCAACTAGGGCGTGTAAGCTTTGCTGATACAAAACGAATATTTCAGGATGGGGAATATCATCTGCTAACACACGATTTAACACTTCATTTAAATACAAAGCGCAATATAAGGCCTGTCCCGACAACCTTAACATCGCTCCAGTGGACTCCACTTGCTGTAAATTTTTCAGTTCGAAACGACCGGAAACCGCAACGAGTAGTGGTTGAAAAGGTTGAAGCAGACTTTTCTTGTCGCTCTTAGCCCCTCGAGCGCCCTTGACTATGGCCGATACCTTACCATTTTCCATGGTGAAAAAATTAATCAGAAAGCTCGTTTCGCGATAAGCGCGCCTGTGCAATACAAAACCGTTTAGTTGTTCAGTTGCCACAAAATGCTCTTTAATTGCAGGGAAAATAACAGAGTGTTAAGAAACCTTGATCCTAACGACTTTCATAGCTTCAAAAGGAAATCCGGCCACTTCTTCAGTTATTGGGTAATAGGTTAAATTAACCCGAGCACCTGCAAGATTCTTATATTGTTTCTTGCGGCGAAAACGAAACGGCACCTCATAGCCTTTGATCATCAAGGTATTTACAAACCATTGATCTTCATTTCGTTGTACATGAGATTCTACCGTCATGTCTTCAGAATGGGTCAACTTATCATGTTTACTCAGCAGCTTATCGATTTCCGATTTTTTTGCCATTATTGCGCCCTGTTTGCCTAAGAGCGGATATAATAGCACCACAGCGAGGACAAAACGATAACCAGCCTCTTGCGGCTCACAATGCCTCGTACAGTGACGTCACAGCGGATTTAATCCCTCAACCAAAAACTGCAACGATGTGCGGCCACGAAATTCATTTATATCTAGTTTGTAAGCTAATTCAACATGCTTGCACTGCTCATTTGGCCACACCTGTGTATCAACATTGAATGCGATAGCATCGACTAGCTTTCCGGTCGGCATGCGCAGCATCATTTTTAGGTGTTTGTGGCCTACGATCCGTTGTTCGACCAATTCGAATTGACCATCAAAAAGAGGCTCTGGAAAGCCTTGCCCCCAAGGCCCCGCATCTTTGAGTAACTGGCTGAACTCTAACGTTAACGCCTGTGCGGGTAACTCACCGTCTGAAATAAGCTCACCTGCGAGGGGTTTGCCCGCTAAATGCTCTTGTGCAAGCTGGGTAAAACGCTTTTTGAATTCTTCTAGCTTGGCCATTTCAATGCTTAAACCCGCCGCCATCGCATGGCCACCAAATTTAATGATAAGGCCTGGGTATCGCGTACTGAGCTCTTCCAACAAATCACGAATATGTACACCGGGTATTGAGCGAGCTGATCCTTTGATAATCTCATCGTCTTGATGGGCAAAGGCAATTGTCGGTCTAAAATACTTTTCTTTAATTCGTCCAGCTAATATACCTATCACGCCTTGATGGAAATCAGCTTGATACAAAACCAAGCCATGGGGCATGTCTTGCTCTGACAGCTGCAAACTATCAAGAGCAGTAACCGCCTCTTGCTGCATGGATTGCTCGATTTCGCGGCGTTCACGATTTAGGCTGTCTAATTCAACCGCAATTTGTTTTGCTTTGTAATCTGAGTCTGTTAGTAAGCACTCAATACCCATAGACATATCGTCTAACCGCCCAGCGGCGTTTAACCTTGGGCCAATCACAAAGCCTAAATCAGAAGCGACCATTTTACGTTTATCGCGCCCAGCGACTTCAATTAACGCTTGAATACCTGGGCGACATTTATCGCTGCGAATACGCAGTAATCCTTGATGGACTAAAATACGGTTGTTTTCATCTAGGGGCACCACGTCAGCTACGGTCCCTAAGGCGACAATATCGAGCAGGTCAGCTAAATTTGGAACATCAATATCATTCTGGGCGAACCAATCGACACCGCGCAAGTGTGCTCTGAGTGCGAGCATTAAATAAAACGCTACGCCTACCCCTGCCAAATTCTTTGACATGAATGAACAGTTTGGTTGATTTGGGTTTACGATCGCATCGGCGATGGGCAAGGATTCTGCGGCCAAATGGTGATCTGTAATCAGCACTGTTATCCCTAACTCTTTTGCTCGCTCAACACCAGCAAAGCAGGCAATGCCATTATCTACGGTCATTATCACCTGAGCACCTTGCTCATGGGCAACATCAACAATTTGTGGGCTAAGGCCGTAACCAAAGTTAAAGCGATTTGGTACCAAGTAGTCATGGTTTTTACAGCCCATCATCCCTAGTGCGAGCATACTTAACGCCGTACTTGTCGCGCCATCGGCGTCGAAGTCTCCTACAATAATAATCCTTTTACTCTGCGCTAACGCATCGGCCAATATCCTCACGGCATCGCCCACACCTGACATGTCTTTGTAGTGCAAAAGCGCTTTAGCACTTCGCTCTAACTGTTGTTCAGAGGTGATACCGCGGGTGGCGTAAATTTGCTTTAAGGTCGGATTGATTGAGTCGGGTAAATGCTCAATAGAAACGGGGGAACGGCGGCGTATTTGCACTAACTTACTCTAGGTTGATTACACTAAAAACGCGGAAAAGCAGGAGCACTGCTCCTGCTTATAATCTTATGATGCGTGTTGTATTGCTTGCAGTAATTTTTCTGGAGGTTGATAACCAGGCACAACGCTACCATCAGGTAAGACAATATTTGGCGTACCGTTTACGCCCACACTCTGACCAAAATTATATTGCTCTGCGACTTGATTTGAACAACTTGCTTTGGCTACGTTTTCACCGCCTTTGGCTTCATCTAAGGCTTTTTGCGGGTTGGCAGCGCACCAAACTGACACCATGTCTTGATAGGGCTTGCTGTTGATCCCTGCGCGAGGGAACGCTAAGTAGCGTACTGTAATCCCCAAATCATTGTACTCTTCCATTTGGTTATGCAGTTTACGGCAATACCCACAGGTAATATCGGTAAACACATTCACCACATATTTTTCCTTGTCAGCTTTGTATTCAATAACTGAGTCTTTGAAATGTTCAATGCCATCAATGCGCATTTTGGTTAATGTTGTTTCAGTTTCATTGCGCATACCTTCATCTAAGTTGAAGATACGAGCCTGCAAAAAGTACTTGCCGTCATCGCTGGTGTAAAAAAGCCCCTTGTCGGTTTGTACTTGCAATAGCCCAGGGACAGGCGCATCACCAATTGACGTTACTTGCATCCCTAACGACATTTGAATTTTTTGTTTAACACTATCAAGATTTTGCTTGTTGTCAGCTGCCATGCTCATGCCAGAGCTAACTGATAAGAAGGTGAACGCAGCCAGTAATAACGCACGATATTTCATATAAATTCCAATTTGAACGGATAAAGATAAGACCCTAACTGGGAAAAATAATTTCATTTTTGTGGCTCAATGTTAACTGCTAATGGTAGCGATACCAAGAGCACGACACAATTACTCACACTATTGACCCGCAATCTAGCCTTTGCTCATCACCCTCTAGGATGATGGTTTGCTACTAACTCTTGCAAACGAGCCGTGGCAACGTGGGTGTATATTTGCGTAGTCGACAAATCACTGTGCCCTAACAACATTTGCACGACACGCAGATCAGCACCGTGATTCAACAAATGCGTTGCAAAAGCATGGCGCAAAGTATGAGGAGACAAGTCACTGGTAATGTTAGCTTGTGCGGCGTGAAATTTAATTCGGTGCCAGAACGTTTGCCGAGTCATAATCGTGCCGCGATTGCTAGGAAAGAGCACGTCACTTTCATTTCTCAGCAATGCGCCCCTTGCCTCTTTGAGGTACTTACTTAACCAATCTAGTGCTTCTTCACCTAGGGGCACCAAACGTTCTTTATTCCCTTTACCAGTAACCCGAACAACCCCTTGCGAGACACTCAGTTGCCCAACGCGTAAAGTCACCAACTCTGTGACCCTTAATCCTGTGGCATACAAGACTTCCAGCATTGCCTTATCACGCAAGTGAATCGGGTCGTCCGTTTGCGGCGCATTGAGTAAGTCATCTACTTGTTGCTCAGAAAGCGTTTTAGGTAACGGCTTACTGAGTTTCGGGTTTTGCATTCGGCTTACAGGATCATCTTCACGCAGGCCGTGAGCAAGCATATAACCAGAAAAACGGCGAAAACTGCTTAAGCAACGGGCGCTACTACGCTCAGTTAACCCGCTGTCATAACGATGAGCCATGTACTGATTAATATCTTCGGTTTGAATATCAAGCAAGTGAGTATGAGGTAGCTGTTTATTCAGATAATCGCTGAATTTAGTCAAATCGCTACGATAGGCTTCAAGGGTGTTTTCGCTTAAGCCTTTTTCTAACCATATCGTGTCTAAGAATTGCTCTATTACCGCGTGATTATCAGGCTTACTGGTCAACGTGCGTTTCCTGCCCACATTGCCAGCACACCTCAAAATTACCGCCGTTGGTTTCACCGCAGCCTGAGCATTGCCACTCAATCGACGTCTGGGTTTCCATTTGGTCAATGAGCAGTTCGGCTCTTTGCTGCCAACTGGCATCGTTCAACCACACTTCTGGTTGGCAATCTAAAGGTGACAACTCGCCCATGGCACCGCTGGCAAATTCATTTTTGATAAAACATGGAATGTTATGTTCATCAAGAAGCTGCTTAACTTGCCACACCATAAAGCGGTCGTTATTGGTATAAAGTTTCATCATGTCTCATAAACTGCGTGAGTAAAGTAAATCATGTTAATCCATGTCAATGGATACATTGGACAACGAACCTAGAGCGTTGCCTTGATCTGAATCTAGCTTAATCATCAGGCGCAGATCATTTGGTGAGTCTGCATGATGTATCGCTTGTTCTAAACTGATTTTTTGTTCTTGATACAGGGTATATAACGCCATATCAAAACTCTGCATTCCCAGCTCTTTGCCTTTACGCATTGCATCTTTCAAGCTGCCGATTTCGTTGCGCTGAATCAAATCCGTTACCAACGGAGAATTTAACAAGATTTCAATAGCCGCGACCCGCCCTTTGCCGTCAACGGTGGGCACTAACTGCTGTGCAATTACAGCGCGCATGTTTAAGCTTAAATCAAAACGCAGTTTTTCATGCTGTTCTGGCGGGGCGAGATGCATAATACGTTCAATCGCCTGATTGGCATTATTAGCATGCAGTGTCGCTACGCACAAATGGCCAGTATCAGCAAACGACATGGCATACTCCATGGTTTCCATAGAACGAATTTCACCAATCAAAATCACATCTGGTGCTTGGCGCAGAGAGCTTTTTAATGCATCGTCAAACGATTGGGTGTCAATACCCACTTCTCGCTGCGTGACCACACTGCTTTGGTGCTCATGCACAAACTCAATGGGATCTTCTATCGTGAGAATATGACCCTTGGAGTGTTTATTACGATGACCAATAAGCGCTGCCAGCGAAGTCGATTTACCCGTACCCGTTGCACCAACAAATAATACTAAACCGCGTTTGCTCATGATGATGTCTTTGAGCACAGGCGGAAGGCCCAAATCATCAGCCTTGGGTATTTCAGTCACAATGCGCCTCACTACCATACCCGGCATATCTCGTTGCCAAAAGGCACTGCATCGAAACCGCCCTATCCCCTCTCGAGCAATAGCAAAATTGCATTCTTTGGTTTGTACAAATTGCTCTTTTTGGGCGTCTGTCATGGCGTCTTGCACTAACCCCCAAGCGCTCTCTTCGTCTAATTTACTGCCTCCAATAGGGGTAAGTTGACCGTTAATTTTCGCACTAATGGGCATGCCTACGGTGATAAACAAATCAGAGGCATCTAAATCTGTCATTTCTTGCAAGTAAGGGGTTAGATCCATAATTCTCTCGACTTATTGGTTTATCCAAATGGGGCTAAAAATTCATACTAGGCTTTTTATCAATTGATAACGAAGCTGCATCCTCATTGGTAATCAACCCCTGAGCGACCATTTTCTGCAAACACTGATCCATAGTTTGCATACCATGGGCTTGACTGGTTTGCATGACAGAATACATTTGAGGCACTTTGTCTTCACGGATAAGGTTTCTAATCGCGGGGATACCAAGCATGATTTCGTGTGCCGCCACACGCCCGCCGCCAACTTTTTTAAGCAATGTTTGTGAAATAACCGCCCGTAAAGACTCAGATAACATCGAACGCACCATAGATTTCTCTTCTGCGGGGAAGACATCAATCAATCGGTCGATGGTTTTAGGAGCCGAGTTGGTGTGCAAAGTGCCAAAAACCAAATGCCCCGTTTCTGCCGCTGAAATCGCTAAGCGGATTGTTTCCAGATCTCGCAATTCCCCCACTAAAATAACGTCGGGATCTTCGCGCAAAGCTGAACGCAGCGCATTGCTAAAACTGTGGGTATCACGATGCACCTCACGTTGATTCATGACACATAGTTTGTTTTCGTGCACAAATTCGATCGGATCCTCAATGGTCAATATATGCTCGCGCTTGTGGCGATTAATATGATCGACCATGGCTGCCAATGTGGTGCTTTTACCTGAGCCTGTTGCGCCAGTGACCAATACAATCCCGGTAGGCTGATTGATAATATCCTTGAAAATCTGCGGTGCACCTAAATCATCCAAACTCAGTATTTTACTGGGAATGGTTCTTAGCACTGCTGCAGCACCGCGATTTTGTACAAAGGCATTTACCCGGAAACGAGATAAGTCTTTTACTTCAAATGAAAAGTCAGTCTCGAGGTTTTCCTCGTATTCTTTGCGCTGATTATCATTCATGATTTCGTATATTAGTCCATGCACTTGCTTGTGATCTAAGGCAGGAACATTCAATCGGCGCATTTCACCATCAACCCGAATAATCGGCGGTAGCCCAGCTGATAGGTGTAAATCAGATGCGTTATTTTTGACACTAAAGGCTAAAAGTTCGGTAATATCCAAAGCCTATTCTCCGTTAACAAGTTGCAATATGGGAACAATAGCAGAACGACTTAAAATCGCACTGAAAACAATCACCCAGAGTGTTTGTGAAGCTAATCGTCCAGCAAATTCAGTCAAATTACTAGCAGTAACCAAAACCAAACCCGTATCAGATATCGTGCAAGCGTATGAAGCTGGACACCGTTTATTCGGTGAAAATTATGTCCAGGAAGGTGTAGACAAGATTCACCAACTTAGCGAATTAGACGATATTGAATGGCATTTCATCGGCCCTTTACAATCAAACAAGACCCGACCTGTGGCGGAAAACTTTGACTGGGTTCACAGTATAGACCGCCTCAAAATAGCGCAACGCTTAAACGACCAGCGCAGTGCGCACAAAAAGCTAAACGTATGTATTCAAGTTAATATCGACAACGAAGCCAGTAAAGCAGGCGTGCCCCCAGAAGATGTAAACTTGCTGGCTGAGCAAATAAGTAACATGCCGAATTTGACGTTACGTGGCCTGATGACCATACCAAAAGCGCAACAAAATGCAGAAATGCAACGCAAAAGCTTATCCGCTATGAATGCGCTATTTGTACAACTACAGACAAAATACCCGCAAATTGATACCCTAAGTATGGGAATGTCAAACGATATGCAATTGGCTATCGAATGCGGTTCAACCATGGTTAGGATCGGCAGCGCAATTTTCGGTTCCCGTCAGTAAAATCGAGCTTAATTTTATACAATCAATGTCGATTTTCATTCTTTGAAAACCACAACATAGGATAATTATGCAACATAGACATATCGCCTTTATCGGCGCAGGAAACATGAGCAGAAGCATCATCAGTGGCATGTGTAACAGTGGCTACCCAGCCGATAAAATCATCGCCAGTAATCCATCTATGCCTAAGTTAACAGCCCTTGAAAGTGATTTTTCTATTCAGATTACTCAGCAAAATAAACACGCTGTAGAAAGCGCCGAAGTGATTGTACTGGCCGTTAAACCTCAACTAATGGAAGAGATGTGCGCCAATTTAAAAGACACAGTTTCTTTAGATGGCAAGTTATTTATTTCCATCGCAGCGGGCATTGAAACTTCTCGTTTAGGCGAAATGCTAGGCGGCCAAGCAAACATAGTGCGTACTATGCCCAACACCCCGAGCTCTCTGGGAAAAGGCATGACAGGCCTATATGCCACTGAACATGTTAGCCAGCAAGATAGAGACTATGCAGGTGATTTGATGGCTCAAGTAGGCGAAATTGCCTGGGTTGATAAAGAATCACTGATCAACGGCGTTATTGCCGCCGCAGGTAGCAGCCCAGCCTATTTTTATACCTTTTTAGAAGCGATGCAAAAAGAAGCTGAAAGCCAAGGGTTTGATCACCAAACCGCACGCTTACTTGTTCAGCAAGCTATGCTAGGTGCTGCAGAAATGGTTTGTCACAATCCGCAACTTGAAATAAGTGAATTGCGTGCCCAAGTTACTTCAAAAGGTGGCACCACTGCGAAAGCCGTGGAGCATTTTCAAGATCAAGGTATCGATACATTGGTATCTGGCGCTATGCAAGCGGCCGTTACCCGAGCCGAAGAAATGGCCAAATTGTTTTAATTAGTTTTTAGGAAGACTTATATCTATGAGCGCGATGCAGTTTTTAGTCAGTACCCTGTTCGAATTGTACTTAATGGTAGTGCTGCTGCGCTTTTGGTTACAATTAGCCAGAGCGGATTTCTATAACCCATTTAGCCAGTTTGTGGTCAAGGCCACTCATCCCATTGTTGGGCCACTGCGTAGGGTACTTCCTTCCATCGGTAGGATAGACACCGCAACCTTAGTGTTAGCGCTATTAGTGGCCGGTTTAAAAATAGTCGCATTAAACCTACTGATAGGTAACACAAGTATTAATCCTTTAGGGCTAGTAATTGGTTCATTTTATTTAGTGGTCAAAGAAGCGCTTTCGCTGATGATGTGGGTGTTGATTATTCGCGCCATCATGAGCTGGGTAAGCCAAGGCTACAACCCAATGGATATGGTATTAGGACAATTGACTGAACCACTGCTCGCCCCTATAAGACGGCGTCTGCCTAGTCTAGGCGGTTTAGATTTATCCGTTATGGTGGTTATTTTAGTGATCATCTTTTTACAAAAGCTATTGGGTGATGTCTTTGGTTATTTCTAAACGCTCGTTAATGGCTGGCAGCTTAATGCTGCTTGCCAACCTACTCTTCTCGGCAATGGCTGTGGCAGAGCAAAAAGAAACGTTGGGTAAGTGGGATGTGCATTATATCGCCTTTAATAGCACTTTTATTACCCCTGATATTGCTAAACATTACTCAATAGTGCGCAGCAAATATAATGGCGTAATTAACATCTCAGTGCTGAACAAAGCGGATCAAAAAGCCCAATCCGCTGTATTAACAGGTACTGCACGCAACTTACTTGGCGTTAGCAAAAGTCTAACGTTCAAAGAAGTCAGTGAAGGAGATGCCATTTATTACATAGCGGTATTGCCTTTTAGTGATCAGGAAACCTTCCGCATTACCGTCAACATAAATGACGGAACTGACCAGCAAGTCCTTAAGTTTCAACATAAATTTTACGCTGAATAGGAAAAATTTAGACCAAAGTTATGCCTAGATAACATTGCGTCATTTGTCGTTCTCACTTACTGTTTAATCTCCAATCGGAGGCTAACATGCATAAGCAGCGTAAAATGGAATCACCAGTAGACACGTTACCGGTCGATAAATCAAAACGGAACACATTAACAACCATTGCTAAAGGTGTAGCGCTAGGCACCTCTATCCTGCATGCACCCTACGTTTTTGCTCGCAATAAACTGACATTACGTGTTTTAGGCACCCACGTTACGTTACAAGAACCGTTGCGCCAACGCGCCATGAGCGATCTTGGTATCGATATTAAATTCGAGCCTAAAGGCAGTCCTGGGGTGCTTCAGCGCGGGCTTTTGGCACCTGAAAGCTTTGATATTTATGAGCAATGGTCTAATAGCATTCGCCCGCTTTGGCGAAACGGCTCAATTCAACCCATTGAAACAAAACGTATCGCGCAGTGGGATGAAATTAATTCCTTGTGTAAAACTGGCAAGGTCACGCCATCAGCAAAGTATGGTGCAGGCGATGCCCCCTTTAAAATTGTAAATATTCAAAAAGACGGCACGCTTGGCAGTGAGCAAACCGGTCAAGTTAGCTTTCTTCCCTATGTTCACAACGTGGATTCGTTCGGTTATAACACTATTGAAATTGACAAAGGTATAGCATACAAAACAGAGAGCTGGGGCTGGCTACTAGACAGAAAATACCGCGGAAAAGTCGGTATTATTAACGACCCAACTATTGGATTATTTGATTTAGCCCTCGCAGCAGACGCTAGCGGCATGCTCAAGTTTGCCGATATAGGCAATATAACAACCAATGAACTCGATCGTTTGTTTGATTTGCTAATAGATTTAAAACACCAACAGCATTTTGGTGGCTTTTGGAATTCAGTCCCCGAATCAGTGGACTTTATGCGCACTGGTCGCGTGAATATCGAAAGTATGTTTTCACCTGCGGTATCATCTCTCAATGGTCAAAACGTTCCCGTTACGTTCGCAGCACCAAAAGAAGGATACCGAGGCTGGCATGGCGTGATGTGTTTGTCGTCGCGCTCCCAAGGCCGAAGGAAAGACATGGCTTATGAATACATGAATTGGTGGCTCTCTGGGTGGCCTGGCGCTTTCATTGCTCGTCAGGGATATTACATATCTAATCCACAGCGCTCTTCGAGTTATCTTGAGCAAAGTGAGTGGGACTATTGGTATAATGGCAAACCAGCGGGCCAACCACTGAAAGGACCTGATGGCAATATATCAGTCCAACGGGGTCAGGTGCGCTCGGGGGGAAGCTATACGGATCGCTTTAGTAATGTCGCCGTATGGAATACCGCCATGCCAACCTACGATTATACCTTGCAAAAATGGTATGAATTTATAAGTTCATAATTATGGCAGAGAAGTTTACACGTGTTTAAAACCCTTAAAGCCCAAATACTGCTTGTTTCTGTCATCTTGATTCTACTGCTTGTTTTACAAGTATTTGTTACGCGCAGCAATCAAAGTACTTTTGTTAATAGCTTAGATTTGACCCATCAAGCCGTCATTAAGGTCAGTCTGGTACGCGAATTAGAGCGTGATGTATTAGATTTACAGCGCAACGTGTTGATTTACAAAGATTCCGCAAGTAAGTCGGCCATTACTCGTTTTAATTCTCTCATTCAAAGCTCGATAGATAACTTGTCCAAACTCGAAGCCTTGACCAGCAATGAAGAGCAAGTCGATGTGTATCACGGCTTTATTGCGAGAATGCGCAGCCATATTGCTGAATACAAAGACAATTTCTCTAACGTTATAGCGGGGCGAAGTAAACGCGATACCCTGTTCAATAAACATTTATCGGTCGATATTAATGAAATCCTGTCTAGTTTATCCATTAACGAGGGGTCAACTTCACCTAGAGTAGAAGGGGCTAAATACCACATCACTCGCGCTGAGAATGTAACGTATCAATACTTGCTCAAACCAGATTACCAACTAGTTGACGATTTTCGCAACGGGTTGAACCAAGCTAAAGCATTGCTTACTCAAGAAGCGCAGCCGCAACAAGAATATGCCGCTCAAATTGACAAGTTGGATAAGATTGAAGGTGAATTTTTGCAACTAACCAACGTGACCAGTGGCTATTTATTTTTGGTCAACGTCGTAATGGCAGGTTCTGCTAACGAATTCTTATTTATGGCGCGGGAGCTTAACCGCCTCGTAACATCAAAGCTCGGCGATACTAATGAACAGGTGAAAAGCAATATAGAGAACAATCAAATCAGCAGTGATTTATTCTCTATTATTGGTATTTTACTAGCTTGCATTACAGCGTACTTCTTAGCATCTCGCATCATGCTACCTATCAATACCATTACTGAAGTATTCAAAAAGCTTGCGAAAGGCGAAGACGTAGACGCTATTCCGGGTATTACTCAGCAAAACGAAATCGGCCAACTCGCCAATGCTGCCGATGTTTTTCATGAAAAAAATAAGCAAACAACGGTCTTGTTATTAGAAGCTCAGCGGCTTAACAGTGAACAAGAAACCTTGAATGCAGAACTAGTGGAAGCAAAACATAAGGCTGAGCAAGCGACGGTCTCGAAAAGCATGTTTTTGGCCAACATGAGTCATGAAATACGTACACCAATGAATGGCATTATTGGTTTATTAGACGTGGTCATGAAAAGCGAGTTAACCTCAACCCAACGCCAGCATCTCAACAAAGTGGTTTACTCTAGCCAGATATTAATGAGCTTAATCAATGATATATTAGATTTCTCAAAAGTAGAGGCTGGCAAGCTGGACATTGAGCAGGTAGAGTTTTCACTGAATTCGGTATTTGCTAATCTATTAACGAATATCTCAGCCAGAGCGCAAGAAAAGAACTTAAACGTGCGCTTTATCTGCGATCCAAATATCCCTCCCATTCTAATAGGCGACCCGTTACGGATCAGCCAAGTGTTACTTAATTTATCGAGCAATGCGGTTAAGTTTACACGTAATGGCTCAGTAACAATTTCTGTGACTTACGATATCATCCCTAATAGCAACAAGTTGCTGTTGCGAGCGCGGGTGCAAGACACCGGCATAGGCATGTCCAAAGAGCAATTGGATAAAGTATTCGAATCATTTACCCAAGCCGATGGCTCCACTAGTCGAGATTTTGGTGGGACGGGCTTAGGCCTGACCATAGTGAAACAGTTAGTAAAACTAATGGGCGGCAAAGTCACCGCTGAGTCAAAAGTGAATGTAGGCAGTACCTTTGAAGTATCATTCACCTTGATTTCACAGTCTAACGAGCAGCATATCTTCTACGTCGAACCCCAATTGAAGCGTAAACTCTATTATTTTAGTAAAACCCCCAAAGGCTTTATTGAACAACAATACTTTGCCAATGTGGCGATGGGGTTTCATCACTTCCCTCATATGCAATTGGAATCGATGCTCGATGAAATTACTGACCGGGATATCGTTATAATCGATATTGCTGATCTAGACGAACACAAAGCCATAGGAACGTCACTACAGCGTTTGAAAAACGACAACAGAAATGTAGGGTTTATCACTGACACTCAGCCGAGCAATTTACCGCAAAAACTGATCAACATATGGAGTTTTGCTTGTTTAACTCACCCTTTTACACCCGGTCAGCTCATTTCCTATATTCATGCCTTGTTGAATGATGACAAGTTCGTGTCTGATATCCCCAGCCCACAGTTTAAAGAACAACTAGAATATGATGGGCATGTGCTTTTAGTTGAAGACAACAGTATCAATCAGGTTGTAACGGGTGAAATGCTGCGCGTATTAGGGATTACCTTCGATATTGCCGAAAATGGTCAGCAAGCAGTAACAAAAGTCATTAACTCTGCACATTATGATCTAGTGCTAATGGATATTCAGATGCCGGTCATGGATGGCTATGAGGCTACTAAGGAAATACGTCAGCAAGGGTTACTTGATTTGATCATTTGTGGTCTTTCTGCAAATGCTATGAAAGAAGATTTTGTGCAGGCTAAAGAAGTTGGTATGAATGAATATTTAACTAAACCCTTAAAGCTTGTTTCTCTCGAAGATATGTTCAGTAAGTACTTACCAGCCAAGAACGTAAAAAGAGCAAACGCTGACAGTCCCTAGCCGCGTTTGCTATATCCGACAATACAACCTGTTTCCGCTTTATCACAACACGCACAATAATGCTTTAAGGCTTGTGGTTAAGCCCTTTTTAAATGTTCGCTAAGTGGTTAATTATCTATTGGAATAGGTATTAAAGGCTGTGCTCTTCTCTGTATTCTCGGGGTGTTTTATCATAATGTTTTTTGAACACCGCATACATGTACTGCAAAGAAGGGTATCCGCACAGGGACGCAATTTCCGTAGTTGATGCACTGCCTTTTACTAACATTTCACAGGCTTTATCCAGTTTTTCATTGTGGATTTCCGTGTGAATACTATGCCCTCTTTCATCTTTAAAACGCTGCTCTAGGTTTGAACGTGAAACTCCTACATAATCCAATACTTGGTCTACCTTTATCCCTCTTGAGGCGTTTTGCCGAATAAAGTGCATAGCTTGAATTACATAAGGGTCATTAAGGGCTTTAAAATCAGTAGATTGTCGCTCCGACACCCCTGCGGGGGGCACTAAAACGCGTTTATTTTTTAAATGACTGTTTTCTAACCGTCTATGCAGTAGTTTCGCCGCTTGAAATCCCATTTCAAAACAGCCTTGCGTGACTGAGCTCAAACTAATACGGCTAAGATAGCGGGCAATGTCATCATCATCTATGCCGACGATGGATATATTATCTGGTACAAGTTTGCCGATATGTTCACAAGCTTGTAGTAGGTGCCTGGCACGCGCATCTGTCACACTGATTATCCCCACCGGATTTGGTAAGCCTTGGAGCCAATCTGATAAGCGGTTCATGGTGTACTGCCACGTTTCTGGTCGAGTGGGATGGCCACGATAAATTGAACACTCATAGCCGTCAGCCTCACACAGTTTGGTGATCGCCTTTTCCCGTTCAACTGCCCAACGATGATCTTTGTCACTGGGCAAGCCATAAAACGCAAAGCGTTCTAAGCCTTTCTTTTTTAAATGTTCATATGCGGCTTGTACCACAGCAATATTATCAGTGGCGACGTAGGGTACGTCCGGGTAGTCTTCTTCTTTAGAATACGAGCCTCCAACCCCAACAACTGGAATTTTGCTGTTCACTAGCATCTTCTGAATAGAAGGGTCATCAAAATCAGCTATGATGCCGTCCCCGCCCCAATCTTCAATATGATCTAACCGTGTTAGAAAGTCTTCCTCTAAGTATACATCCCAGTCTACTTTTGAAGATTGCAAATAGTGTCCGATACCTTCTATTACTTGGCGGTCGTATACTTTGTTAGCATTAAATAACAAACTAATACTGTGCTTCGCTTGAAACATATATCACCTAATCTCTCTTACTGTCCGCTCATATAGTGCATTAGCCAGTATCACGGAACTACTACATTACTCGTTAAGAGTGTTACGAAATTTCGTTATTAAATTTCGTTATTACCTGCATTGCAGTTTAATTTAATCGTTCTGCTAGTATTTGCCAAACTCATTATTTGACAGGTATCCCCATGTTTTTAGGTGTTGATTTAGGAACCTCTGGCATCAAGTTGGTGTTAACCAACATCAGCGGAGAAATCGTAGATAGCGCAACCAGCGCGTTCGAAGTATCCAGACCACAGCCCTTGTGGTCTGAGCAAAATCCACAAGATTGGTGGGACGGTTTTTGTAGCGCCATGGACCAGCTTAATATTCAGCACGACTTATCCGCTGTTAAGGCAATTGGATTTGCCGGCCAAATGCATGGCGCTACCCTGCTTGATAAACAGCAACAAGTGCTTCGCCCTGCCATTTTATGGAACGACGGGCGCTGTGAAGCACAGTGCGCTGAAATTGAAAAGCAAGTGCCTAATGCACGAGAAATAACGGGCAACATTATTATGCCTGGCTTTACTGCTCCTAAATTGTTGTGGGTAAAACAACATGAGCCTGAGGTATTCGCAAAAATCGATAAAGTGCTGTTACCTAAAGATTATTTACGTTTGTTGCTTAGTGGAGAGTTCGCCTCTGATATGTCAGATGCAGCAGGCACCATGTGGTTAGATGTAGATAAGCGCTGCTGGCATCAAGACATGCTGCATGCCTGTGGTTTAAACGAATCACACATGCCTGCTTTATTCGAAGGAAATGAAATAACGGGTACTTTGGCTGATGACGTTGCCAAGCGCTGGAACATGAACCCAGTTCCCTTAGTTGCAGGGGCAGGTGATAACGCTGCCGGTGCCATCGGCGTGGGGATCGTTAAACCTGGTCAGGCAATGCTGTCTCTTGGCACATCCGGAGTTTACTTTGCAGTCAGTGAAGGGTTTCGCAGTAATCCAGAGTCCGCCGTGCACAGTTTTTGTCACGCCCTGCCGGGCACCTGGCACCTGATGTCGGTTATGTTAAGCGCTGCGAGCTGTCTACAATGGTATAGCGAGCAAGTCGCCAAGACAGAGGTTTCCGTTCTACTCAACGAGCTTGAGCAAGCAAAGCAAGACAACATGCTTGATGTCCTCAACGGCCCATTGTTTCTACCCTACCTAAGCGGTGAACGTACACCACACAATAACCCTAACGCCAGCGGGGCGTTTTTTGGTTTGACCCATTCAAGCTCCCAAGCGGCTTTAACCCATAGTGTGTTAGAGGGCGTCACGTTTGGGCTTGCAGACGGGGTTGATGCCTTGCATGCCTCGGGCGTTGAAGTGGATGAAATCACCTTAATTGGCGGCGGGGCAAAAAGCCCTTACTGGCGACAACTTATCGCAGATGTATTGCAGCACCCAGTCACCTATCGTCAAGGTGGCGATGTAGGGCCAGGTTTGGGAGCTGCGCGCCTAGCACAACTCGCGACGCAGCCAAACCCCCCTATTGAACAAATTTGCCCTCAACCGACGCTTGATTCTGTGTATCAGCCGAATCGAGATAAAGCAGACATTTACACCACGCGTCGTGCAACGTTCTCAGCTTTATACCAGGCAACGAGTAAATTTATATAGCCCATTATGGCGTGGTATATCCCGCCTAATGACATTTTTAAAACCCACAATTCACAAAAGTTAATCTAAAAAACGTAATTGTTGTGCCATTCATCACTTGTGATGATGAAGAACACAAAGCGTCATTATCAGCATTAATTAGGAGAGCCTCATGGCTGAGTATTTTAAAAATATCCCAAAAGTACAATTTGAAGGTACAAGTTCAGACAACCCGTTGGCATTTCGTCATTACAACCCAGAAGAAATGGTATTGGGTAAAAGCATGAAAGAGCATCTGCGCTTAGCGGCATGCTATTGGCACAACTTCTGTTGGGATGGTGCAGATGTATTCGGTGCAGGCACGTTCAACCGTCCTTGGTTACAAGCTGGCGACGCCATGCAACGCGCAAAAGAAAAAGCTGACGTAGCGTTTGAGTTTTTCTCAAAATTGAATATTCCTTATTACTGTTTTCATGACGTTGATGTGGCACCAGAAGGTAATTCAATTAAAGAGTACATCAATAATTTTGCCCAAATGACGGATGTTCTTGAAGCTAAACAAGAAGAAACTGGCCTTAAGTTACTTTGGGGTACAGCGAATTTATTCAGTAATCCACGATACGCCAGTGGTGCGGCTTCTAGCCCTAACCCTGAAGTATTCACTTATGGTGCGACTCAAGTCATGCACGCCATGAATGCAACCAAGCGGTTAGGTGGCGAAAACTACGTACTGTGGGGCGGCCGTGAAGGTTATGAAACCTTACTCAATACCGATTTACGACAAGAGCGTGAACAACTTGGTCGTTTCATGAATATGGTGGTTGAACATAAACACAAGATAGGTTTTAAAGGATTGCTATTGATAGAGCCTAAGCCACAAGAGCCCACTAAGCATCAGTACGATTACGACACTGCTACGGTGTACGGATTCTTGAAGCAGTACGGGTTAGAAAACGAATTTAAAGTGAACATTGAAGCGAACCATGCCACTTTAGCAGGCCACTCATTCCAGCATGAAGTGGCAACGGCAATATCGCTCGGCTTGTTTGGTAGCATCGACGCCAACCGAGGTGACCCTCAACTAGGATGGGACACGGATCAATTCCCGAACAGTGTTGAAGAATTATCATTGGTCATTTATGAAATCCTTAAAGCGGGTGGCTTCACGTCTGGTGGCTTTAACTTCGACACCAAATTACGTCGCCAAAGCTCAGATCCACAAGATATGTTTATTGCTCACATTGGCGGTATGGACCATCTTGCTATGGGCCTGAAAAAAGCCGCGCAGATGATCGAAAATGACTTCCTTGGTCAAGTCGTAAGCAAACGCTACGCTGGCTGGAACGGGGAGTTAGGTAAAGGTATTCAAGGGGGCGAGTTTACCCTCGAGTCATTAGCTAACCTATGCGTTGATAAAGACCTGCAGCCGCAACATGTTAGTGGTCAGCAAGAACTGTTAGAGAACAAAGTCAATAACGTTCTTTATGGCTAATACGCTTTGAAGGGCGAGTGCCACTCTTATTCGCCCTTTAGATATGTGTGAGCCGTTTAAAAGCGCCCGTCCTGTTAATGCGCTTAAGGTCAAATGCCTAACATTAGTTAGGCATTTTTTTGTCTCTCGTTTGCTCTATTGTGCTTATAACAGTGATAAACAACAAACGCTATGCAATATGCGTTATTACACGCTATTGCAACTGTCCGCAGGCCTAATACATCCCGCGCATCGCTTTGCAGCTAACGAGGCTAGGTAATAGTAATAGTTAAAATAAGTACAAAACTCGGTAAAGCCTGACTCATAGGGTGTCAAAGCGAGACTCACGTAAAAGCTTAGCCTTAACTTTAATGAAATTGGTATAACCCTATTAGTGGGTCAAATGACAGGCGAAAAAAAGCCGCTATAAGAAGCGGCCTTCGTACAAGGTGTATTGCGTTAACCGTGCATTTCTTCTAGCTCTTTGCCCTTGGTTTCTTCTACCAATTTGTACACAAACACGATAGATATCAACGCACCAAGTGCATAAATACTGTATGCCCCTGCAAGCCCAATAGAAGCCAGAAATACCGGGAAGGTAAAGGTCACAATGAAGTTTGCTCCCCACTGGGCAAAGCCTGCTACCGCCAACCCAGAGCCACGAATTTGATTCGGAAACATTTCTCCTAACATTACCCACATCACTGGGCCCCAAGACAGGTTAAAGAAAAACACATAGGCGTTGGCCGCAACCAATGCTACTACGCCTTGATTGCCTAAACTCAGGTTGCCATTACTATCCAAGCCAGAGTTAGCAAACACATAAACCATAGTGCCTAGCGTTAACGTCATACCGATAGAACCAATCAAAAGGAAAGGCTTACGACCAACTTTATCAATAAGTGACATAGTGACAAATACAGCGGCGATACTGACCGCGCCACTGATAACGTTAATCATCAGCGCATCAGACTCTGAAAAACCAGCCGCTTGCCATAAAACAGCGCCATAATAAAACACGACGTTGATCCCAACTAATTGCTGGAAAACCGCCAAGCCGATCCCAACCCACATGATAGGACGAACTTTACCGCTAACTTTATCAATTAAGTCGGTTAATTTCGGTTTCGATTCGTCTGTTTCACGAGATGCTTCAATTTCAGTCAGCTTGTTTTGCCCCTGAGCATCGCCGTACAGAGCGCTCAATACACGTTTGGCTTTTTCAGTATTGTTACTAATAACCAAATAACGAGGACTTTCAGGAATAAACATCAAAGCGACCAGGAAAAGAGTCGCTGGGATCAACTCAATCCAGAACATCCAGCGCCAAGCTTGATATCCCATCCAAAATTCAGCGGTAGAAGCGCCCGCGAAATCAGCCAAAAAGTAGTTACTCACAAAGGCCGAGAACAAGCCAAAAATAATGGCCACTTGCTGCACTGACGACAACGTACCACGAAAGCGCGCTGGCGCAATCTCACTAATATACGCAGGTGCCATGACCGATGCCGCACCTACGGCTAAGCCCCCTAAAATACGATAGACGACAAACTCCATCGATGACGTTGAAATACCTGAGCCCCAAGCACTGATAATAAAGAATATTGCGGCAGTGATAAGCAAAGGCCGGCGTCCGAATCTATCGGCTAAGCGGCCAGCACTAAATGCCCCCACCGCGCAGCCTAGTAACATACTCGACACATTGAAGCCGGTTCCTGCATTATCAGAATTAAAAGCACTTTGTAGGCCATCAACTGTGCCGTTTATTACGCCACTATCAAAGCCAAACAAGAAGCCACCTATGGTCGCCACGCAACTGACAAGAATAATCATCAGTGTATTTTCGTTATTATGAGACAAAATCTATTCCTCTTATTTATCTCTAGTGAGAACGCCAAACAGAAGCCATTATTTGCTTTATTCGTTAGCTCTTGGTCGGCGCTAATTAGCACAAAGCCTGAACATAGTTCAGGCCATCATGTTGTTACTTGTAGTAAGCCTGATAAGGCACGATCGTGCCGTCATCGTTATATTTCAGTTGTGCCATCTTCACGCTACGTAAATGGGTTTGCCCTTTTGATAGCGTGCTATCGTGATAAAACAAGTACCACTTATCTTGAAATTCAGCGATAGAGTGGTGATTGGTCCAACCGACGACGGGGTCAAGCACCACCCCCTTAAATGTGTACGGCCCCATTAAGTTCTCACTCATGGCATAAACGATTTTGTGGGTATCCCCGGTCGAATAAGACAGGTAATAATTCCCTTGGTATTTATGCACCCAAGCAGCTTCAAAGAAACGACGATCTAAATCGCCTTGCTTAATGGGCTGTCCGCTTTCATCAAGGATCATAATGTCTTGGGGCTCACCATCCATTGACAGCATGTCGTCACTTAACTTCACTGCTTTGGGCATTAATGCCGGTGCATCGTCAGCCGGATAGTCGTCTTGCTGGCTATACTCGCCTTTTGTCCAACGTTGTAATTGCCCTCCCCATATGCCACCAAAAAACAAGTAATGTTGCTGATCATCATCCGCAAACACTGCAGGGTCCATACTAAAGCTACCGGCCATTGGCTCGGGCTCGGGTACGAACGGCCCAACCGGAGAATCACTAATGGCTACACCAATACGGAAAATGTCTTGCTTGTCTTTCAAAGGAAAATAAAGATAATACTGACCGTCTTTAGTGGCTGCATCAGGCGCCCACATTTGGCGACCCGCCCATGGTACTTGGTCTACAGACAACGCCACACCATGCTCTTTTACCTCACCACCAACTTCGGCCATGGATAAAACGTGATAATCACGCATAGCGAAATGATCGCCGTTGTCGTTTTGTGGAATACCCGCTTCATAGTCGTGTGATGGATAAATATAAAGCTTATCGTCAAACACGTGAGCAGACGGGTCTGCAGTATATATATTGGTTACCAGAGGCAAAGATTTAGAGCCATATTCATCTAAGCCTTTTTGGCCTACTTGCTTCACTTCTCGTTGTTGCGCTGCGTCTGCGTTCGACTTAGCTGGGACTTGCAAGGTATCTCTTGCCTCTTCTTTATGACTAACTTGTTCTGTACAAGCTAACAACATGACGGCACCTAAGGCCAGTAGAGGTAAATAACGTGTGTGCACTTTAATATCCTACTATAAATTAGTTATAGTCATGTTAACCATATGTAATTATCCCTGTCTAGCGCATGCCATGCAAATTTCTAGCAATGACAAAAATAGTAAAGCCCGAACCAAAAAGCGCAATCTGGCCGCGGTTAAAACTCAAAGTTAAATCCGTGCTCACACAACTTTTGATACACCACCATATCGAATCGATATAGGCTCGCCGCGCGGTGCATTACGCCTTGTTGTTTTTCTTCACAATCAATCAAAAGGTTCATTTTCAGAATTTTACGTCTGAAATTTGGCTTATCGAGTTTGACGTCTAAGATTGCTTCATACACTTCTTGCAGTTGTAAAAGAGTGAACTTTTCGGGTAATAAATTAAAACCGATAGGTTCATGGCGAACCTTGTTTTTAAGATGAGATAAAAGCGCTTTTACAATATCACCATGGTCATAAATTAAGTTTGGTAACTTATGCACATCACGCCATTCAACGTGAGACGCGGTGCCGCCGGGCATCATTTTATACAAATCAGGACGCACCAAAGCATAGTATGCAATGGTCACCACCCGCTCTGCTGGGTAGCGCTTTACTTCTCCGAATGCACGAAATTGTTCAAGGTACATGTCGTCGACACCAGTGATCATTTTCAGTATGCGCTTTGCTGCATCATCAATTGATTCGTCGTAGGAAACCCAGCCGCCCAATAACCCCCACTGCCCTTGTGCTAACCCGGTGTTATATTTCGCGGCTAACACCATCAAACGGCCATTCTCTATTCCTAGCACCACATTATCGACTGACAAGGAATCGATCACATGTGGCTTGGATGACTCGTTACTTTTATTATCCAATCGGTTTTCCCCAAACTCTAAAATTTCTCAGATCAATGCATCAAGGTGCATCTTAAACAAAATCATTTTATTAACAATCAGTAAACAATCAGCCATCTGTTCATATTTCGTCCAAACAAGACGGCTTTACTAAAATATAATAATTGGTTTACAAATTGTCACAATGACCATTATTATTTCATCTCGTTACACTAGTCAATAGCATGGGATATTAGGCCAATAAAAATGTGCCTGTATCGTCTCCCATTACTTTCAGTGACAAATAGGGATTTGAGATGAGAATGTGTTCGTTAAAAAACGTCCTAGCGGTGGGCTTCGCCTCCTTAGCATTTAATAGCCTTGCCGCCAGCGATTACCAAGACGCGAGTTTGCCTACCGAGCAAAGGGTAAGTGATTTATTAAACCAGATGACCTTGCATGAAAAAGTCGCCCAATTGCAAACTGTATGGCATGAAGGAAGAGAACTAAAAGGGCCAAAAGGTGCACTTAAAGCAGGTATGGCAAAAAAAATACTGCCTTTAGGTATTGGCCACATTGCTCGGCCCAGTGAAGATCTTTCCCCAGTCGAGGGAGTGAAATACACCAATGCGATCCAAAAGTGGTTAATCGACAACACGCGTTTATCCATTCCAGCTATTTTTCATGAAGAAGCGTTACACGGGCACGCCGCCAGTGAGGCCACCAGCTTTCCGCAAGCCATCGCCATGGCGAGTACGTGGGACCCAGCGCTAATTCACGATATCTATCAAGCCAGTGCTGAAGAAGTACGTGCCCGAGGGGGCAACCAAGCCCTGACGCCAATCCTTGATGTTGCCCGTGATCCACGCTGGGGGCGTATCGAGGAAACCATGGGCGAGGACCCATATTTAATCGCCGAGCTGGGTGTTTCAGCCGTGAAAGGCTTTCAAGGTGATGAACAAAACATTCCAGAAAACCGCGTCATGGCCACACTTAAACACTTGGCAGGACATGGCCAGCCAACAGGCGGTTTGAACATCGCGCCTGCACCGATTGGCGAGCGTGCATTACGCGAAGTCTTTTTATTTCCCTTTGAAGCTGCGGTTGAACTTGCACACGTAGGTAGCGTAATGGCGTCCTATAACGAGATAGATGGCATTCCTTCTCACGCTAACAAGATGTTGTTAACCGATATTCTGCGCGATGAATGGGGTTTCGATGGCTTATTAGTCAGTGATTATTATGCAATTAATGAGCTCATCACCCGCCATGGCTTAGCTGGCAGTAAAGAAAACGCAGCAATCATGGCACTCAACGCCGGGGTTGATGTGGAAATGCCAGACCGCGACGCTTTTCCACTGCTTGAAAAACTAGTGAATGATAAAAAAGTCTCAATGCAAAAAATAGATACTGCCGTGGCACGTATTCTTCGCGAAAAATTCAAACTAGGGTTGTTCGAAAACCCCTACACTGATGAAACTGCGGTCGACGCCATAGTAGGCAGTCAAGCTCACCGTAACTTAGCACAAACCACCGCTGAAAAAGCCATGGTCTTATTGAAGAACGACGGTGTATTACCTTTGGACAAAACCGAGGTAAAAAGCGTCGCCGTCATAGGCCCTCACGCTGATGAAACCTTGTTAGGGGGATACAGCGATATTCCTCGTCAAACAGTGACCATTTTGGATGGTCTGCGTCATAAACTAGGTAAAGATAGTAAGGTTGAGTTTTCACGCGGGGCACTTATCACCCAAGACATTCAAGACCCATCACCTGCATCAGTAAAAGCCCAGAGTTTCTCAAAAGAACGCTGGAACAAAGAAAACATGAAGCTTGCTGATCTAAGCAACGCTCAGGCGCTAATCGATGATGCTGTAGCACTGGCTAAGCGCAGTGATGTTGCTGTTGTTGTGGTTGGTTCAAACGAAGGCAGTTCACGAGAAGCCTGGGCGGAAAATCACTTAGGGGATCGAGACTCGCTAAATTTACTTGGCAAGCAGCATGCCTTGGTAGAAGCAGTGTTAGCCACGGGTACTCCTACAGTGTTAATTCTTTCTAATGGTCGCCCCCTTACCTTAGGTAATTTATACCAAGACGCTCCCGCTATCATTGAGGCTTGGTATTTAGGCCAAGAAACCGGCACCGCGGTGGCGAATGTGCTGTTTGGTGATGTAAACCCAAGCGGCAAGTTACCCTTAACATTACCTAAAACCATTGGTCAACTACCAGTCTTTTACAATCACAAACCCTCCGCTAAGCGCGGCTATATTTTTGGTGACACAGCACCTGCCTTCGCCTTTGGGCACGGGTTAAGTTACACCACGTTTAACTATAGTGATTTGTCCGTTGATGCCTCAAACGCCAAAGCGAATGGCACGGTGACGGCAAGCTTTACCTTGACCAATAACGGCGATGTGGATGGCGAGGAAGTCGCACAGCTGTATATTCGCGATGTATTTTCTAGCGTAACTCGGCCTGTAAAAGAACTAAAAGGCTTTAAACGCGTGGCACTAAAAGCCGGAGAAAGCAAAAAGGTCACCTTTGAACTTCCAGTCAATTTACTGGCATTTTACGATGCACAAATGCGTTTTGTGGTTGAGCCGGGCGAAATAAACCTGATGATAGGCAGCGCTTCAGATGATATTCGGTTAAATGAATCATTTGAGGTAGTAGGCGAAGTCAGTGAAATACACCAAGCGCAAAAAGCTTATCTGACGAATGTGAGTGTGCAATAGCCGCAGGTTAAAAAGGCATGAATCTAAACTAAAAAACGGCCGATAAAGGCCGTTTTTTCTTTTTGATTAATTAGCGCTTAAGTGAAATAACAGAATCACGCCAAACCAGTTCAGGCTCGAACACATGGCTAACGTCAGGTTGGTTCGCTTGATAAATATTCTTTAAAATCCAGCTTGCTGCCATTTTCCCCATGTCTTGTACGGGGTAATTTACGGTAGACAATTTGGGGTACATGTACTGCGCCAACAACACGTTATCGAAACCCATCACTGAGATATCATTCGGCACCGCCATGCCTTTATCACGAGCGGCCTGCATCGCGCCCGCGGCCATTTCATCGTTCGCACATACCACGGCACTAAAAGGTATTTTGGTCTCTAGCAGGGCCAACATACACTCATTGCCCCCCTCTTCCTGAAAGTTACCTTCTGACAACAGCGCATCATTACAAATGATCCCGTGCTCAGCCAATGCTTCTTGATGACCAAGGTAACGATCGCTAGCATCCATTTTCCATAATGGACCCGAGATGTAAGCAATGTCGCGATGACCGTTTTCTAGCAAGGCTTTGGTTGCCAAATACCCGCCTCGGCGATTATTCAAACTAATGCAGTTATCTGCGATTTGCGGAATATAACGGTTGATAAGAATAAATTTGTGCTGGGTTGTTGCGAGTTCGATAAGGTATTCATCACTCACGGCTTCAACGTGCAGAATAAGTGCATCACAGTTTCGAGCAATCAAAAACTCGATACCGTCTTTTTCACTTGCGGCGTCACTGTGCCCAGCAGCAATAATAACGTGTTTACCTGCGGTACGAAGTTGCTTTTCGATACCGCTCATCATGGCTCCGTATATTGGACCATGCAGTTCAGACACTAAAATTCCAACGCTATTAGAGCAGTTAGATGCTAACGAGCGAGCAATAGAACTGGGGCGATAGTTTAGCGTTTCCATTGCTTTATTCACTTTTTCCCGCGTTTTTTCACTGACGCGGGTGCCGCCGTTCATCACTCTAGAGACTGTGGCTAAAGACACCCCCGCTAGCTCTGACACTTGATAAATTGTCGCCATAACGTATTGATTTCACCTTAAATATATCTTGCACGGTAAACCTCAAGCTGCCTCATTAACGATAGCACGTTGAATTTCCGTCACCTTATTGTCGTTAAGTTTATAACGACTCATGACCCAAGATACAATAATAAACGCCACGGCAGGGAAAATCGTAAACGACAACAATATACCTTGCACCGCTTCAGGGCTCTGAGGGGTATCGGCTTGATAGCCGTAATACGCTAACAACCACCCCACAATCGCGCCCCCTAAAGCGAGTCCGAGTTTAATGAAAAACACCACAGAGGAATAGGTCATGCCAGTAATACGGATACCGGTCTTGAACTGGCCATAATCCACTGTGTCAGCGATTTTCGCCCACAATAATGGGGTCCCCATTTGTAGAAATATATTACCGATGAAATAAACCACAAACGCTAGGATCCACTGGTCAGCCTGTATCCAGTAACTAGCGATACAAATGAGGGCTGCGATAAAAAGAACACTTGTGTACGCCTTTATTTTACACACTCGTTTGACCACGCTCGGTGCCACTGCGCAGCCAATAATATTACCAATCATGCCTAATGTGATAAAAGCAGTGATCAAATCTTCTCGCAGTAAAAAGTATTTCACGTAATAGATAGCCAAGGTATTACGCATTACCATGCCAACGAGTACAAAGAAGGCCACAGTAGATAAAATTCGCCACTGGTCATTTTTCCAAAGTGATGCCATGTCTTGCTTAAAGGTAGAATCTTGTTTTGGCGCAGCAACACGTTCTTTCGTACCTGCGAAACAAACTAAAAACATGATGACGCCAACTACACTCATTGCAGCAATTGTTAACTGATAGCCTTTTGCTTTGTCACCTGCTCCAAACCATTCGACCAAAGGTAGGGTAAACGCAGTCACGATTAAGCCACCTAACATGCCAAACACAAAGCGGTAAGATTGTACTGATACACGCTCTTTAGGATCGCCGGTTATCACTCCGCCTAACGCAGAGTACGGAATATTGATCGCCGTATAAGCAATCATTAACAAGGCATAGGTGGCAAAGGCATAAATGACTTTGCCCTGCTCACTAAAGTCTGGAGTGGTGAAGGCTAAGACGCTTATCACACCGAAGGGAAAGGCTAGCCACAACAAGTAAGGGCGAAATTTACCATATTTCGTTTTTGTTCGGTCAGTCATAGCCCCCATGAGCGGGTCTGTCACAGCGTCAAAAATTCGCACCACTAAAAACAATGTCCCTACCACAGCAGGTGAAATGCCAAAAATATCGGTATAGAAAAAAGACAAAAACAGCATCACCGATTGAAAAACAATATTGCTCGCAGTATCACCTAACCCGTAAGCTATTTTCTCTTTAACGCTGACCATACTGACTCCTTTGCGACTATGCGCTCTTAGCTAATTGGCGACTACTGATAAAATCACGATATGCCAATCCACTGGCCTTTATGGTGCGTTGTTGTGTCGCGTAATCGACATAAACAATCCCGAAACGCTTTTCATACCCTTCTGCCCACTCAAAATTGTCCATCAAGCTCCAAGCAAAATAACCACGAATATCTACGCCTTGTTCGGCGGCATCGCTTACTGCCTGCAAGTGCCCTTGAAAGTATTCAATCCTATCTAAATCTTGTACTTCACCGTCTTGGTAGCTGTCGGCCATGGCTGCGCCGTTTTCAGTAATGTAAATAGGTGGAAGTGTGTATTGTTTGTTTAGCTGCAACAGAATATCAGTCAAACCTTGGGGATAAACCTCCCAGCCCATCTCGGTAAAGGGCAATGACTCATCGACCCATTTTTCACGTTGATTATTCCCGGCATCTTGGTACACCTCACGGGTATAGTAATTCAGTCCAAGGTAGTCTAGGGGTTGGCAGATAATCGCCATATCACCAACTTGGATCGGCGGTAGCTCTTCTTCTGGTAATGAATTTATCGATTCGGGGTATCGCCCTTCAAGCACAGGCATGGCATACCAATGATTCAGGTTTTGATCTGCGGCCCATGCGGCCTTTTTATCTTGTTCACTATCCGTTTTCGGGTAGCAAGGGCTTACATTCAACACTATGCCATTTAATGTATTAGGACTGTTTTTGGCTAAAACTTGCATGCCCAAACCGTGAGCAAGTAATAAGTGATGAGCCGCTTGCTTACCATACGCTTTGCTTTTCAAACCAGGGGCGTGAATACCCAATTCATATCCTAAGTAAGCGCTGCAGAAGGGTTCATTCAAAGTCGAGTATGAGTGCACTCTATCCCCAAACGCTTGGGTAATTAAATCCACATAATCACGAAAATGATAAGCGGTCTCGCGACTCAACCAACCCCCTTTATCTTCTAGGTATTGTGGCAAGTCCCAGTGATATAGGGTCACGTATGATTTGATGTTTTTCTGTTTAAGGGTATCAAGCAACTGAACATAAAATGCCACACCTTGGTGATCTAACTCACCGCTTTGGGTGATCACGCGCGGCCAAGATACAGAGAAGCGATAGGCGTCCACACCAAGGGATTCAATCAGCTCTATGTCCTGCTCCCAGCGGTTAAAATGATCACATGCCTGTAGACCATCAGAACCATCCTTTATTTTTTCAGGTGTGGCACAAAATGTATCCCAAATGCATGGTCTACGAGAATCGGCTGCCCCTTCAATTTGAAAGGCAGCGGTGGCAACACCATAGGTAAAATTTGTCTGGCTAAGTGGAGAAGATTTTGCGAGGGATATTTTCATAATTAACTTATTCGTGGCCTAGGGTAAATACAAACTTAAAAGAATACAGACTACACAACTGTCGATGCCAAAAATTTCTACTTGGTTTTACTGAAAGATAAAAAACCAAATGAAAGCGCTTACATTAATGTTATTACTTTGTTACGCTTAGGTCAACAAAACAAGCTCGACTTGCTAAATTGACCTTAACCTGACAGGTAAAAACCATGATAAATCCTTCCACCGCAGTGCCTACTGAGCCGACAAATGGCACCACAGCGCCAAATTATCGTTTTGCGTTAACGTCCTTAACCTCGTTGTTTTTTATGTGGGGTTTTATCACTGCAATGAACGACGTGCTTATCCCGCACTTAAAAGGCGTGTTTGCGCTTAGCTATACCCAAGCCATGTTGATTCAATTTTGCTTCTTTGGTGCATACTTTTTAGTGTCTGTACCTGCGGGCTGGTTAGTAAAACGCATTGGTTTTCAACGCGGTATTAGTGCAGGTTTACTGGTCGCTTGTATAGGCTGTTTATTATTTGTACCCGCCGCCACCAGCCACGCCTATTGGATATTCCTCAGCGCTTTATTTGTGCTGGCATCTGGTATCACTATATTGCAAGTCGCGGCAAATCCCATTGTTACACTGCTGGGTAAACCTCAAACTGCATCGAGTCGCTTAACTTTGACGCAAGCCTTTAATTCGTTAGGCACCACTTTGGCTCCTATCATAGGCGGCATACTGATTTTTTCGGTTATTGATGAACACGACATGAGCGCAAACAGCGTGATTTTACCCTATGTCATACTTGCCGCAGTTTTGTTTTTACTGGCCATGACCTTTCTCAAAATAACCTTGCCAGATACCAGCCCTTCAGAGGTTGTCGGTTCTGTTGTGAGTAAAAAAGGTAGCCCTTTACAGCATCGCCACCTTACATTGGGGGCCATTTGTATTTTTATTTATGTCGGTGCCGAGGTTTCAATTGGTAGCTTCATTGTTAACTTTTTAGGTGAGCCGTACATTGCAGGTTTAGCCGAATCCACTGCCGCCACTTACTTGAGTTATTACTGGGGCGGCGCAATGGTTGGTCGCTTCGTTGGAGCAGCCGTGATGCAGAAAATCCCTGCAGGCAAACTGCTCGCGTTTAACAGTGTATGCGCCATGGGGCTTATTGCTTTGGTTATCTCATCCAGTGGCGCGTTAGCTATGTGGGCAATACTGATGGTGGGTTTATTTAACTCCATCATGTTCCCAACGATTTTCAGCTTGGCGCTTGCAGGTCTTGGAGATTTAACAAGCCGTGGCTCCGGTGTTTTATGTTTAGCCATTGTTGGCGGCGCAATAGTCCCCGTATTGCAAGGGGCGCTAGCAGATAGCATTGGCCTGCAACTGTCTTTCGTGTTGCCTATGATTTGCTATTTATACATCGCTTTTTACGGTGTTCAAGGCTCAAAACCTACTTCATCAACATCAGTCTAACTCCTAAATGAGATTTGTATTATGAACTTTAAATTTAACCAAGCGCTGATGTTCACAGCCACGTCCTTAAGCTTACTAATAGCAGGGTGTAGCCAGTCCAATGTAACCAACACGGCTTCGTCACCATCAAAGGAAACTAAAAGCAAAACTAGCAAAAATTCGATTGAGATTTGGCCCACGTTAGACATCGCGGTAAAGCCCGACGAAAAAATTGAACAACGTATCGCTGACCTTCTGGGCAAGATGACACTGGCGCAAAAAGTTGCTCAGACAATTCAACCAGAAATCCGTGACATTACGCTAGAAGACATGCGCACCTATGGGTTTGGCTCCTATCTCAATGGCGGCGGTGCATTTCCTAATGGGGATAAACATGCATTGCCCAGTGACTGGGTTGCTCTGGCAGAAAAAATGTATCAGGCATCCATTGATGACAGCATTGATGGCTCAACGATACCGACCATGTGGGGTACAGACGCCGTACACGGTCACAATAATGTGATTGGCGCGACCTTGTTCCCTCACAACATTGGGTTAGGCGCAACCCATAACCCAGCGCTTATTGAAGACATTGCCAAAGCCACCGCTGAAGAAGTACTCGCCACAGGTATTGATTGGATTTTCGCCCCCACAGTGGCCACGGTGCGCGACGATCGTTGGGGCAGAACATACGAAGGTTATTCTGAAGATCCTGAAATTGTAAGACTATATTCAGCCTCAATTGTGAAAGGCTTGCAAGGCCGGGCTAACAGCAACTTTCTTGGTGAGCGTCAGGTCATTTCAACCGTGAAACATTTTATCGGTGATGGCGGTACTATCGGCGGTGACGATCAAGGTAACAACATTGCTGATGAACAAACCCTGTTTGATATTCATGCCCAAGGCTACGTTGGCGGCTTAACCGCTGGTGCACAAACGGTAATGGCCTCTTTTAATAGCTGGAAAGGCGACAAAGTCCACGGTAATCAATACCTGCTAACCTCGGTTTTAAAAGAGCGTATGGGCTTTGACGGTTTTGTGGTCGGCGACTGGAACGGCCATGGGCAAATACCCGGCTGCAGCAACGAAAGTTGTCCACAAGCGATGAATGCAGGCCTTGATGTTTTTATGGTGCCAACTGGCGCATGGAAACCGTTACTTGAAAATACCATAGCTCAAGTAAAGTCAGGTGAAATCAGTGAAGCGCGCCTCGATGACGCAGTTACCCGCATATTACGGGTGAAATTGCGTGCAGGTTTATTTGATAAACCCGCCCCCGCGAAGCGCGTTTTATCGGGTGATAAAGACATAATAGGATCACCTGAGCACAGAGCAGTAGCTCGCCAAGCGGTGCGTGAGTCACTGGTATTATTGAAGAACCACCAGCAACTTTTACCCCTTTCTCCAAATGCGAATGTACTCGTTGCCGGTGGCGGCGCCGACAACATAGGTCAGCAATCAGGTGGTTGGAGCATCACTTGGCAAGGCACGGGTAACACCAATCAAGACTTTCCGGGTGGCACGTCAATTTATCAAGGGATTAAACAAGCCGTTTCCCACGCAAAGGGACACGTTGAGCTAGCAACAGATGGTAAATTCACCCAACGACCTGATGTGGCCATAGTGGTATTTGGTGAGCAACCTTATGCTGAGGGCAACGGTGACTTGGATAACCTAGAGTATCAGCGCGGTAATAAAACGGACTTAGCCTTGTTAAAATCGCTTAAAGACCAAGGCATACCCGTTGTTTCAATATTTTTAACCGGGCGCCCGCTTTGGGTTAACCCCGAATTAAATGCCTCTGATGCGTTTGTTGTAGCTTGGTTACCTGGTACTGAGGGCGGTGGCGTGGCTGATGTATTATTCAGCTCAGAAAACGCTGAACTAAAGCACGATTTCAAAGGAAAACTCTCTTTTTCATGGCCTAAAAGCCCTACCCAAACAAACATTAATCGGTTTGATAAAAACGACACCGCGCTATTACCTTACGGTTTTGGTTTAAAGTACGGCGAAAAAAGCACTTTGGGCAATGCATTATCTGAAGAAACAAACAGAGATAGTGCTCAGGCGATATCTTCTTTAGCCATATACGATCGCAGTGTTCAAGCTCCTTGGAAAATGGCGCTTGTGACAACTCAGAAAAGCAAAACGGTAGCCAGTAGCATGCTGGAAAATGCCGAGCTTAAATTCAGAACCATCGATCGTCGAGTTCAGGAAGATGCGTTTAAAATTGACTGGTTATCAGAAAATGCCGAACAAATGCGTATTTACCATGATTTCCTGCAAGATTTGCGCAGCTACACCGAAGCAAATAGTGTGATCCAGTTTGATTACTTTCTTAATTCACCGATCAATGCGCCTTTGTGGTTACAAGTTAACTGCGCTGAAACATGTACTAGCGACATAGATTTGCGAGCACACATGCAACAGCAGCAAACCTGGCAAACACTGAGTGTTGATTTAGCTTGTTTCGCACAAAACGCCACCGACTTTTCTAAAGTTGGTATCCCCTTTGCGCTGCGATCACAAGGCCCGTTGAGCCTTTCACTGTCTGACATTCGTATTGTGCCCCATGCTGCTAACAAGGCCGATATAGGTTGCCCGACTGAGTAAATAAACAAACGACTAAAGCGATAACTCAAAAGAGAAAAAAGCCATGGTTATCGCATCTTGGGCCTTGCAGCGCATCCTACTAAGGATGCGCTGCAAGTCGTAAAGAACGTCGCTATTATGTTAGGTGAATTCAACTCACGATAACGAACATATTAACTATTAATCAACTGCTTAAAGCCAATTACTAACCAGTGATACGAACGAAAACCAGTAGTGATTTAACCTACGTTCGAATCGTTACCACCTTTATTGTTAATTATTTGTTGATCTGGATTAACAAATAATTTAACCTAAATGAAAGCGCTTACATAAGTGCATTTTTTAACACCAACAATGAAAGCGCTTACAACTAACTCGTTCATCGACAACCGGGAACACACATGAAAGCTAAAACATTTTATAAAACACGACTCGCAACCAGTATATCAGTGCTATTGGGTGCATCTGTCCTCGCTCCTGCTGTGGCGCAAGAAGTGAGTGACAGCGACGTTGAAGTCATTAACGTCACAGGTATACGCGGGAGCATGCTTAAATCTTTAGACGTAAAACGCTCTTCAACAGGTATTGTTGACGCGATAAACGCTGAAGATATTGGTAAGTTCCCGGACACTAACCTGGCTGAATCTCTTCAGCGTATATCAGGTGTAGCAATCGATCGTAACAATGGTGAAGGTAGCCAAGTAACAGTGCGTGGATTTGGCCCTACTCGTAACTTAGTAACCTTAAATGGCCGTCAATTGCCGACGACCACAGGTGAACGCTCATTTGATTTTGCAAATTTGGCAGCAGAAAGTGTTAGCGGCGTTGAGGTTTACAAAACCTCACAAGCACATGTGCCCACCGGTGGTATCGGTGCCACTATCAACATTACTACGTTGCGTCCTCTTAGTAACCCAGGAATGCACGCCACCATTAGCGCACAGGCATTAGATGACACATCGACTCAAAGCGGCTCGGTGACCCCTGAATTATCGGGCTTGTACTCAAATACCTCAGATGATGGCAAATTTGGTGTGGCTATTTCAGCCAGTTACTCAGAACGTGAAAGTGGCAGCCAGAAAGCCAGCGTTGGAACAGGTTGGCGTAGCTTCCCTGGCATTGCAGATAACGACTGGTCAGGTAATAACGCGGCGTGGGGCGGTGTTGCAAAAGACGATACTCAGACTAACCATCCTGGCGATGATGATATCTATTCAGTACCACAAACAACGATTTATCAGTTTGAAGAACAGCAACGTACAAGAACTAACGCTCAGTTAGTTTTACAATACAGTCCTGTTGAAGAATTTACTGCTACCGTTGATTACACGTACGTAAATCGTGACGTTGATACCCAGTGGAACAACGTATCTGCTTGGTATGGTTTCGGCGCATCTGAAAACGTATGGTCTGAAGGCCCTATCGCGTCGCCTCTGTTATATTCAGAAACCTATGCAACCCCAACAGACTTATCCATGGGGGCATCTGATGCAGGTACCCGTGACAGAACAGATTCAATCGGTGTGAATTTAGATTGGCAAGTTAACGATAGCCTAAACCTTGAGTTGGATTATCACAATTCAGAAGCGAAAAATACGCCCAATAACCCGCTTGGCTCTAGCAACCAATTGGCGATGGCAGGCTTTGTACGCACTTCTGCAGCAACAGATTTTACTGGGGATTATCCAGTATTGGCAGTAGGTGGCGGAAACGCAATTCAACCGTCTGATATGATCGTGACCGGCAGCGTATTTACCAATGTACGTAACCAAGCTGAAATCGAACAAACTCAACTTCGCGGCGAGTACGTGTTTGATAATGGCGGTAGTATCGATTTCGGTGTGTCATTAACTGACGCCAGTAATCATAGTCAAGAAGTCAACGTGCAACGTAATAACTGGGGCGGTGAAGGCACTGCTGGACAGTTTGACGACGCACTGTTTCCGCGTGAAACCATTCATGACAAATTTGATGACGTAGACGGCGGTAACTTTAATGACTTCGGCCCTGAAAACTATGACATTTTAAATACCTACTTTGCCTTTGATTTTGAAGGGATTCGTTCAGCCGCTGAAGCACTGTTTACACCGGCATCATTTGCGGATGGCACCTTAGTCGGTGATTGTGGCTCATTATTTTGTCCGTCGAGTGATTACGCCGCAGCAACAGATCAGTTAACTGAAGAAGAAATGACTGCTGTTTATCTTCAATACAATTACCAAGGTGAAATCGGTGATATGCCATACGATGTTCACGTTGGCCTGCGTTATGAAGAAACAGATATTACCGCCACTTCTGCGGTGCCAGAATACAACGGCGCACGCTGGGAAGGTACGACAGAAGTCACGCTTCTGGCCAGTGGAATTCAAGAGTTTCAAACCCGTACAGGCAGTTACACCCACACACTACCTAGTATCAATTTCAACATTGAAGTAGTTGAAGATGTGATGCTGCGCGCGGCATACAGCGAAACAATCGGTCGCCCAAGCTACGGTGACATGATAGGTGGCCAAACTTTAAACCAAGGCGCACGTATTACAGGCGGTACAGGTAATACTGGTGACCCAGGCTTGAAACCGCTTGAGTCTACCAACATCGATTTATCGGCTGAGTGGTATTACGCTGAGGGCAGCTATGCTTCAGTGGGTTACTTCACGAAAGATGTGACTAACTTTATTTCAACCGCCCCTATCAGCACGACCTTTGATATCGTCAACCCAGCGGATGGCCCATATCAAAGTGAAGCCTTAGCGGCGGTAGGTAATGATGGCTTAGCTCAGCGCGAATACATCTTTGAAACATACGGCGCTACCGACCCGAACGTGTTTAAAGACGACAGTGGCAACATTATCATTATTGGTAATCCAGCGACTGATGCAGCGATGACCTTTGATATCTTTACCCCGGTAAATGATTCAGAAGAGCGCACGTTTGACGGCTGGGAGTTTACGCTTCAACACCTGTTTGGTGACACCGGGTTTGGTTTGTTCACTAACTACACGTTAGTGAATACCGAGAATGAATATGATAATTTCGTTATCGGAGATCAAATAGCCGAACAAGGCATAAGTGACACTGCTAACTTTGTGGCTTTCTATGAAGCTAATGGTTTCTCGGCTCGTATCGCCTATAACTGGCGCGACAAATTCTATGTATCAGGCTTCCAAGGGGATGTAGGCCCAGCACCTGTTTACACCGAAGAATACAGCCAAGTTGATTTCAATATCGGTTACGACATACCGCAAATAAAAGGACTGAACGTGTTTATTCAAGGCATCAATATTACCAATGAATATACCCGTAACTCAGGCCGTACCGAAATTGACGTGTTAGATGTCACCCAAACAGGGGCACGTTATAGCATAGGAGCGCGTTATATCTTCTAAGCGTTATATTCATCTAACGTAAAAGGTAATAAACGCACTTTAATAATAAAGGCCGCTTAGACGCATATTGCTAAAAGCGGCCTCTGCGTTTCCAAAAACTGAGGTTAAACATGGCCAATAACGTACTGCTCAACAGTATTGAGCATCAGAATATCAAGATCATCACTGAGCGATCATCTGAGTATGGTGACAACGTCTGGTACGCCCTTACCTTCCCTAGTGAGTTCAAAAGCTTACAAGCTTATTATCCAGTCTTTTTTAATAAAGATGCCAATACTGGCGAGTTTTTTCCTGTGGTGCTCTTCGGCTTTGAACAGCAAGAGAATCTATTCCTTGAAAACGGCAAGTGGGACGCTGCGTATATCCCATTGACCGTCGCCCGACAGCCTTTTTTGATTGGCAATCAAACCTTTGTAGAACAAGGCCAGGAAAAAACCCAGCGGGTATTGCACATTGATTTAGATAACCCAAGAGTCAACAATGAGCAAGGTGAGGCGTTGTTCCTCGAGTATGGTGGAAACACACCGTACTTAGATAACGTAGCCAACATGCTTGAAGTCATTCACCACGGGGTAAATGATGGCAAAGAGTTTATGAAAGCCTTACTAGAAAATGACTTACTGGAATCATTTACACTCGAAGTGGCGTTAGATGATGGCTCAAGTCACCAAATGGTTGGCTTTTACACTATTAATGAAGAAACGCTTCAGGCTCTGAATGCTGATACGCTCGGCAAGTTGCACGACAAAGGTTACTTACAAGCGATTTATATGCAGATCGCCTCTCATGGCAATATACGTGATTTATTAAAACGCAAAAACGCTAAGCAAAACTGCCGCTAGTGACGACGCAAAAAAGTAGCATTGTGAAACGTCAGGTAACTAGCAAGGTAATAGTGAGCCTATCAATATGAGTCAACAAGGTCACATCAAGGAGATAGCCAACTGCCGGCCTGGTGATATTCCAGAGTTTATTTTCAGCTCAAGCCAGCCCATCGTATTGCGTGACTTTGCAGCAGCGTGGCCGGTGGTAAAAGAAGCAAAGATATCCAGTGAAAAAGCCGCTGAATATTTACGTGGCTTATATCAAGGTAACCCGATATTTACTTGTTACGGCCCGCCAGAGAATAACGGGCGGGTGTTTTACAACGAACAGATGAACGGCTTTAACTTTCAGGGTGCGAAAGTGGATTTAAACTTGGTGCTAGACAAGCTACTAGCGCAATCAAAGCAACAAAACCCACCTACTTTGTATGTCAGCTCCACCGAAATTAATAGCGTGTTACCGCAATTCAATCATCTTAATAATGCGGGGCTTGCGCACCTTAATCCACTGACCAGCATTTGGTTAGGCAACCAAACTCGAATTGCTGCTCACTATGATTTCCCGCACAACCTAGCTTGCTGCATTGCAGGGCGGCGTCGCTTTACCTTATTTCCCCCAGAACAGGTAGCGAATTTATATGTTGGTCCAATGGAGTTATCACCAGGTGGGCAAGACATCAGCTTGGTGGACTTAGGCAACCCTGATTTTGATACTTACCCGAAATTTAAACAGGCGCTCGCCGCCTCGCTAACCACGGAACTTGCCCCAGGAGATGCGTTATTTATTCCCAGTATGTGGTGGCATCATGTCGCAGGGCTAGAGTCGTTTAACGCCTTAATTACGCATTGGTGGCGAGATACACCAGCCTACTTAGGACGCCCAGAGGCTGCCCTTGAATTGGCCATATTAAGCTTGCGTAGCCTACCGGATGCTCAGCGAAAAGCGTGGCAAAATTTGTTCGAGCATTACGTGTTCGAACCAGATACCCAAAAAGACGCACATATTCCCGCAGACGCTAAGGGTATGTTGACCCTGCCGCTTGATTTGCAAAACGCAAAAAAAATACGCGCTGGCCTGCTAAACAAATTAAAAGTATGACCCTGAAATATGTGTGGTAATAACAGGAAGACAAATATGAACAAGAAACCCATTAAACGAGTAGTCATCGCTGGCGGCGGCACGGCAGGCTGGATGGCAGCTGCGGCGCTGGCAAAGTTACTCGGTAAGAATCTGTCTGTTTCCCTGATTGAATCTGACGACATACCCACAGTTGGCGTCGGTGAAGCGACCATTCCCACCCTGCATATTTTTCACCGATTGCTTGGCATAAACGAACAAGAGTTTATGGCGGCCACCAATGCGACCTTCAAACTCGGTATAAAGTTTGAAAATTGGAAAGCCCAAAATGACGATTACATCCATTCGTTTGGATTTTTAGGTCAAGGCTGTTGGGCTGCAGGCTTTCAACATTTTTGGCTCAAAGGCAAAGAAAAAGGCATGGTAACGCAAATCGGCGATTACGTACCAGAGCACCTCGCGTGCCGTGAAGGCCGATTTGCCGTATTGGCGAATCAAGAACAAAACCATGCTTACCATTTAGATGCAGGCTTGTACGCTCAGTTTCTACGAAAAATTGCAGAACAACATGGCTGTAAACGCGTAGAAGGTAAAATTCAAACCGTTACGCTAAATGAAGATTCCGGTGACATAAGCTCATTAACGCTCGCCTCTGGTGAAACCGTTGAAGGTGACTTATTCATTGATTGCACCGGCTTTCGCGCACTACTAATTGAACAAGCTTTGCATACAGGTTTCGAGGATTGGAGCCATTGGTTACCCTGTGACAGCGCAGTGGCCGTGCAAACGACAGCTAAACCCAATCCTGTACCTTACACTCGCTCAATAGCCCGTGATGCCGGTTGGCAATGGCGTATTCCGTTGCAAAATCGTACTGGGAATGGCTTAGTATTTTGCAGTAAATACGTGAGCGATGAGCAAGCCAAAGCCGCCTTGTTAGCCAATATTGAAGGTGAAACCCTGAATGAACCTCGGGTGATAAAATACAAAACAGGTACACGACGTAAACACTGGAACAAAAACTGTATCGCGGTCGGTTTATCATCTGGCTTCATTGAACCACTCGAATCCACTGGAATTCACCTTTTTCAACGGGCTATAGTGCGCTTAATGTTGATGTTTCCATCAAACGGTATCGAGCAGGCTGATGTGGATGAATTTAACGCGCAAAGCCGCGCTGATGTCGAAGATATTAAAGACTTCATTATTTTGCATTATCATCAAACAGAGCGCACGGATACGCCCTTTTGGCGATACTGTAAAAACATGCCTATTCCCGACACACTAGCCCATCGCATGGATTTGTTTGCAGGGACAGGAAAAGTCTTCAAAAAAGCCGAAGAGCTATTCGGTGAAACCTCGTGGATCCAAGTTATGCTAGGTCAAGGCATTATGCCTAAACAGTATCATCCCATTGTTGACATGATGAGCGACGACGAGTTACAGCGTTTTCTCAACAACATTAAAGCGAATGTTAAGCGCAAAGTGGCGAACTGGCCTGACGTTAATGACTTTATTCGCCACTATTGCCAATCACAAGCAGCTCAGTAATGTCCGAACTTTTGACTTTAAACCCTGAGCGCACGTTGCAGATAAAATGTGTGGGTAACGAAAAAACACCCGTCATCATAATTGACGACTTACTGCTCGCACCAAAGGTATTTGAAGCGCACGCTAGCGCCGAATCGGGCTTTGATGATGTCCAAGGCGCGTTTTACCCGGGAAAAAGAAAAGCTCTCCCTAGGCACTATATAATTGATATATTGCGCTCAATTTACCAAAAAATCGTTCAGGTTTATAACATCCCCACGGCCTTACAACTCAAGCCTCAAGCTGGGTATTACTCACTGGTTACGCAACAACCGAGTACCTTAACTACGTTACAGCGTATCCCTCACTTTGATGCGGTGCAGCCATATTACTTTGCGCTACTTCACTATATCAATCCCTCGCAACATGGTGGAACGGGCTTTTTCAGAGACAATACAACGCAATATGAGCGTATTACACCCGCGCGCGAGACTGCGTATTTACACTCAGCTAAACATTACATCGAGCATATCGCTCAACCTAAAATGCGCTATATTACTGAGTCTACTGAGCAATTTACTTTGTATGATCAAGTCGATTACCGCCCTAACCGTCTTGTTATTTACCCAGGAAACTTACTGCACTCTGGCTTGATTATCCCAGATCGCGATATTAGCGCCGATCCTACTGAGGGGCGATTAACCGCCAATATATTTATCGAATTTAAATAACCTCAAATGTTTTGTCGTCAAATGTCAGCAAGATAGGGTAATGATCCGAGTAATAACGTGTTTCTGGGGTTTTAAGTACCTGAGCCTCTATCTTGTTGTCATTGAATGACGTCCACATGCGATCTAATCGAAACAAAGGCCATGCAGTGGGGAAAGTAGCCGCCACTTTTTGCTCTGTTAACACCTGATTAATGGTACGAAAAGCCCGGGTAAAGAACTGCCACTCATTAAAGTCCCCACCGACTATCAATGGAATAGACGACACAGCCATGCTTTGCTCTAAATATTCAGCCAATAGTGCAAATTGCTTCCGCCGCTCCTGTTTCTTTAGCCCCTTGTGCGTATTAATCACTCGCACAGGGCCAACGTGCGTATCAAGCACAACCTCTTGAATGTTGCGCGGTTGAAAACCATCTTGGCTGACATCAACGGTCTTTGTTGACAGTACCGGATATCGACTCAAGACAGCATTCCCATACCAACCATGTGTTTCTTCAAGTGCAGGTGAGCGACTAAGCGCAATGAAGTGATTAGCACTCAAGTCTTTAATATCCTGTTCAGTATCGCGTTCACAGGGGCGGGTGTCCATTTCCTGAATCAATGCAATATCAACATTCTGACTCGCTAGAAACTGACCGATACGCGAATAACTTTGTACTTCGTCGACCCCTACGCCACTATGAATGTTGTATGTAACTATGCGCATACCCAGTTAACTCGCCTGCGCTTTTTTCAATTGATACATGCGCGCCAACTTTTGACACACAAAGATCATGAGTGCCCAAAAACCAATGCCAAGCGCTAGATAACCAATGGTTTCAGGAGAAGGATTAGTAAATATCTTGCTAAGTGAATCACCCACTAGTCCTTTGGCAATCATCGGAGGAAACATACCGAGGAATGTCCCGGCTAGAAATTGTATAAGGCCAATAGAAGAAATACCTGCCACCAAGTTGACCAAGCTAAAGGGTGCAATAGGAATAAGACGAATGACAGCTACCCCTACAATGCCACTGTCTTTAAACTTATCATCGACTGCTTGTATCTTCGCACCTCCCATTTTTCGTAGTCCTCGCTCTCCCATAATATGACCTAAACCAAATAAGGTAGCGGAGCTAATAAGCGCGCCAAGCATGCCATAAATGGGGCCCCATATAGGGCCGTACACGGCCGCCACCGCTAACGACAAAACAGTAACCGGGAAAAACACTAAGCCTGCAATGACATAGATTATGCATATTGTGGGAATGACCCACATAGTCCCCTTGGTATCTTCTAAAAATTGCTCGAGGTTTTCTGCGGTTAACCAAGGAATAGAGTGACTCGCCCAATAAACCAACCCGCCGAGAACGAGTACCAGTAATGCAACGAGCATAAAAACAATGGTTTTTTGTTTAGGGTTACCCACCCCTACCACTTTTCCGCTAGACATTTGAATAGGCGCAATCAATGGTTTCTCAGGATCTGACAATGAGCTAAACACTGGTTGCCATGCTTTATTCGTAAACTGCTCATCACTGACTTCGGCTAACTGATACCCATATTCAGCCTGATCACTTAGCAATCTATTGAGAGGATCGTCGTTAGCAAATATTTCTTCCACTTGCTCTATACTGCGCCCGGTGTGCTCAGCAAGTAAATCGTGACGTACTCTTGTGATATCTTTTTTATTCTGTTCACAATCCCCAGCAAAAACTAAGTCGACTTCAGTGTCTAGGCTCATGGAACGATTACTAATGTTAGAAGAACCAATAACCAAATAGCGGTCATCAATACTCATCACTTTTGAATGTACCCGTTTTTGGGTACTTTTGCCCTGCTCATTTGTCACGGTTGAATAGGTTATTTTAACGCGTTCGCTTTCAATACCATTTTCTAAAATTCTCTTAAAATCAATGCGACTCGCCCAATAGGCTTCGCTTTCAAATTTGCCCTTAGGTTCATAAGAGCTGACCACAATAACCTGTAAATCTGGGCATGCTTTCAAGCGCTTGTTTAAGGCCTCGGCAATTTCTTGGCGAGTAGTAAACTGATTCTCGATAAAAATGAAATGCTGCGCTTGCGCGATAAGGTCAAGCAACATGCGCCTCACCTCTTGAACTGGTTCTACGCCATCCATAAATGGAATAGTACGCGCCACAGCGCAGGGTAAGTTGTTCATAGTAGGAGGGAAGTCATCCGGCCAAGACGCTGGCAGGGCATTGCTTTGATCTTGGATAGGAGAATAATCAATCGCTTTTTTCTCGCTTATTCTGTTCCAACGCCAACGAACCAAATGCGCAAAGCTCATAACAATAGGCCCACTGGTTAATATTTGCACATCATGTAATGGTCCATGTGGGCCATCTGGCCCTACGCGTTCAGGCTGCTCAACAAGATGCTCACGGGTATCCCAACGATTTGTAGATACGTCCATGCCTCCTGAAAACGCGATTTCATCGTCAATGACCACTATTTTTTGGTGCTGACTGCCGCCCATGGGGATTGTGCTGTCTAACGCCGTCTCTACATTGTCTGGCGTTTTATTGTCCCACACCTCTTTAGCCCACATTTCCCTTTGGCTAAAAAATGCTAAAGATGAATCCCAGCGCAATAAGTAGATTTTAATGTCTTGGTGTTGTTCTGCTTTCCATTTTAACAATTCGCTTATTACAGAAGGGGCACTGGCGTTCTTTTCCTCTTCCCCGCGTAATAAACGGATCCGGCTATCAATATCCCACCCGACAATAAATATGCTGTGTTTAGCTTTGCAGATCGCGCTATGTAATGCCCGATAGTAATTTTCACCATCAATTAAGGGCGTGGCATGTGTTGCTTGACTGGTTTTCCAGCAATTTTCATTTTCTTTAAATAAAGCAGAGGCGTTATTCGTCATGCTGATCCCTTTTTGTTCATTCAACATTTACGACAAGCAGTATCAAAAATGCAGAAATGAGTCAGGTTTATAAAATTTACATAACGGGTGGGTACAAATTTTCACAAGATAAAAATACACAAAACCAACCTATAGACCAGGTGATATATAGCTTTGCCTGTTTATCTAAAACAATTTTTGCCCAATTTTCCCGAAATATAATCAGTTATATAAACTAGGGAGCAAAATGCACGCCAGCTGACGAAATTGAATCGACCATAGGGTTTGTTAAGTAAAAATATGAAGTAAACGTGGAATAGAACGGATTTACGCAAAAATAACCTATACAATGGTTAACGCAGGTTTTCTGCAAACAATATATTAATTAAAGTAGAGTAGATTATGAGTAAAGGTACAGTTAAGTGGTTTAATGCGGACAAAGGTTTCGGTTTCATTACTCCAGAAGACGGCGGAAAAGATTTATTTGTTCATCACTCAGAAATTAAAAGCGGTGGTGGATATGCAACTTTGAACGACGGCCAAGCGGTTGAGTTTGAAGTTGGTCAAAGCCCAAAGGGCCCATGTGCGAACAACGTAGTTCCTGTTTAATTACAGACTGACGTTAGTCATCGCCTAAGACGAGCCGCATTGCGGCTCGTTTCTTTTTAGACGCTTAAAAAGTGTGACACACTTTAAATTACTACAGCGCTGCAACCGCTGCGTCATAGTCAGGCTCGTCAGCCGTTTCAGAAACTTGCTCGGTATAAATAACCTTACCGCTTTCATCAAGCACAACAACACTGCGTGACAACAAGCCCTTCAATGGACCGTCAACAAACTCAACGCCATAATCGGTGCCAAATGTTCCTCTAAAGCTCGAACCGGTCGCCACATTATCAATTCCTTCAGCGCCACAGAAACGCGCAGCCGCAAAAGGCAGATCAGCAGATACACATAACACTTTAGTATTTTCTAATTGACTTACTTGCTCGTTAAATTTGCGCACAGACATTGCGCAAGTCGGCGTATCCACAGACGGGAAAATATTCAGTACTAAACGTGAGCCTTTATAGTCAGCAAGTGTTGTTTCAGAAAGATCTGTTTTCACTAAGCGGAAATCCGCTGCACTTTCACCGACGCTTGGCAACACGCCTACTGTGTTGAATGGGTTACCCTTTAAAGTCACTGTGCTCATATGTTCTCCAACTTTGGTTAATAATCGTTTTTCGTAGCATACTAAAATGGGGGATGAAAGATAGAAAACAATAGCGAGGTCTTATACCAATTCCAATTACTTTACTAAAGGGTAGACAAGATGTCGTCGAGAATGAGATTAGCCATGTCAGCGGTGGTTGCATTTGTGTTTTATTTTAGCTGGACTTACTGGGCGAATAGCTTAGCAACAGACGACCTAGGGTTAATCTTGCGCTCGGCACTAGTGCAAGGCACGCTCAGTGGCAGTATTACCATCGTTTTTACCTTCACATTAGAAAAGGTCGTTCAACGTTTCAATAGTCATTACGTGTCATTGTTATTTGTAGTGCCTATTTTGTGTTCGGTATATGCAAACACGAAGCAGAATATTGCTATTTTCAAGACATTCAATCATGCTTTGGATAACGCGGCATCCCGCATAGCTTCTACCAAAATATCAGGTGTAATACTCGCCCCGCTGCTTCCTATCGGTATGCAAGGAAGCATAGCGCTGGTGGTGAATCTGATAAATCACACCCCTAATATCCTACTGACGGTGACCCCCAGTATACTATTCAGTGCAATATATGGTTATGTGTATACGTTTACCTTACTGAAAAACAACGCCAAGGCGATTGCATAAACAGTAATCACTTCGCGAGGGTAACAAAGCGATAGGGATAAGAATTTTGCTCGTCAGGCTCGTTCGATTCAGATTCAATTTCTTGCCATGCATCATCTGCATAGTCAGGGAAATACGTGTCTCCTGGGGTATCTAAATCTATGAAGGTCAAATACAAGCGATTAGCATGAGGTAAAAAGTGTTGATAAACAGTGCCGCCGCCTATCACCATAATTTCTTGGTCCGGCTCAGCTACACCTTCTTTTTGCATGTGTGACGTGGCCACGTTTATGGCCTGATCGCAGCTGTGTACGACACTCGCATCACCCAGTTGATAAGCTTGGTCACCCGTGATCACAATATTAAGACGACCGGGTAACGCTCTGCCAATAGATTCGTAGGTTTTTCGCCCCATAATAATTGGCTTGCCCAGCGTCACACGTTTAAAGTGTTTTAAGTCGGCTGGCATGTGCCAAGGCATTTGATTGTTAAGACCAATTACTCGTTCGTTTGCCATTGCAGCAATCATCGCAATCTTTGCCATGCTAAAACACCCTACTTTCCAACTACATTACGCGTTAATTATTCGGTCAAACTCGGTTAACTGAGTACATTCAGCTAACCGGCAATCGGCTTATTTCTGGTAAATCACTTCGAAATCGTCGTCCCCGTCAAAGTCATCGTCATCATCGTCGTCGAAATCATCGTCATCTTCGTAATTTTCAACGGTTTCTTTATGATAAGTATCCCATTTGAAGCCGACTTCTTCATCATCCGACTCATCAACCTCTTCTTCTGGTAAGCTTTCAATAAAGTCCATGACTTTAATACAAAGTTCTTTGGTGTTCTTACCCTGTACCGCAGAAATACTGTGGTATTCACCTTCCCAGTTCATGGCTTTAGCGATTTTTTCACACAGCTCTTGTGCTTCGTCTTCGAACATCAAATCCACTTTATTGAACACTAACCAACGTGGTTTAGCGGCCAATTTGGGGCTGTATTTTTCTAATTCGCTAACGATAGCTTTGGCATTTTCAACTGGGTCAGAGCCGTCAGCCGGCATCAAATCAATAAGGTGCAGTAACACTCGGCAGCGCTCAAGATGCTTAAGGAATTGAATCCCTAAACCAGCTCCTTCAGATGCGCCTTCAATCAAACCGGGGATATCTGCAATAACGAAACTGCTCATAGCATCCAAACGCACGACACCCAAGTTAGGAACGAGTGTGGTAAACGGGTAATCCGCTACCTTAGGCTTGGCGGCAGAAACACTGCGTATAAAGGTTGATTTGCCTGCGTTTGGCATGCCCAATAACCCCACATCTGCCAATAGCATTAGCTCTAATTTGAGCATGCGCACATCCCCTGGGGTACCCAAGGTTTTCTGACGTGGGGCGCGGTTGGTACTGGTTTTAAAACGGGCGTTGCCTAGACCGTGATAACCGCCTTGTGCCGCTTTAAGTCGCTGGCCGTGCTTGGTTAAATCACCTAGCAATTCGCCCGTTTCAGTATCTGTTGCTCGGGTACCTACTGGTACTTTGACTTCTAAATCAGCACCTTTTCGACCTGTACAATCTGAGCTTTGGCCATTTTTACCACGTTCAGCACGATGAAATTTCTCAAAGCGATAATCGATAAGCGTATTTAGGTTTTCATCGGCGACTAGGTAAACGCTACCACCATCACCACCATCGCCGCCATCCGGGCCGCCATCAGGAACATATTTCTCGCGGCGAAAACTAACCGTACCGGCTCCGCCATCACCCGCTTCAACGCGGATCTCAGCTTCATCTACAAATTTCATCGTTAACTCAACTTTCTGGTAAAGAGTATAAAGAGTTTATACTAGTTCGCTGGCGCTTGGGGTATTCCCGAGCTCAGCGTGTTTGTCTTATATATGCAAAACGATAAATAAGACGTCTCAAACAAAAAACCCCGCACAAGCGGGGTCTTTTAAACTGTGTAAGATTGCTAATTATTCAGCAACGATACTTACAAATTTACGGTTTTTAGGACCTTTCACTTCAAATTGAACTTTACCGTCTGATAAAGCAAATAAAGTGTGATCTTTGCCGATACCCATGTTGTCACCAGCGTGGAAACGAGTACCACGTTGACGAACAATAATGTTACCCGCTAAAACTGACTCACCGCCGTAACGTTTAACACCTAAACGTTTACTTTCTGAGTCACGACCGTTATTGGTACTACCACCAGCCTTTTTATGTGCCATTAGTTCGAACTCCTACTATTAAGCGCTTATACCAGTGATTTTCACTTCCGTGAACCACTGACGGTGACCCATTTGGGTACGTGAATGCTTGCGTCGACGAAACTTAACAATCTTAACTTTCTCGCCACGACCATGCGTTACAACTTCCGCTGTAACTTTTCCGCCACTAACAAAAGGCGTACCGATCTTAACGTCTTCACCATTGCTCACCATCAAGATATCAGCGAATTCTACTGACTCACCTGGAGCCACTTCGATCTTCTCAAGACGAACGGTTTGGCCTTCAGCCACACGGTGTTGTTTGCCACCACTTTGGAAAACCGCGTACATAATTAACTCCGCTCTGCGCTTAATCATAGCGCTATATATTCAAAAACAGGGCGCGAATTGTACGTGAACTGCCCAGTCGTCGCAAGTACCAAATTCAATTTATTTGCTCAAATATGCAGCAACACATATTCTACGCGTCTTTGCAGGCAATTGTTACATAATGTCTGCTGGATACCCTGTGTAATTTCTGTAAAATCGCACGCTAATTAACACCTTATCTTCAGAGCTGAAAATTAAGTATGGATTTAGACCACATCCTTTCACTCGCTGAGCCAGATATGCTCGCGGTCAATCAACTGATCCAAAAGCAGGTGAATTCAGATGTCTCGCTGATCAATCAACTTGGCTTCTACATCGTTAATAGTGGTGGCAAACGACTAAGGCCCTTATTAACGGTTTTAGCCGCTCGGGCGTTGAATATTCAGACAGAGCAACATCATACGTTAGCGGCTATTATTGAGTTTATTCACACCGCGACCTTATTGCATGATGATGTCGTCGATGAATCGACTATGCGCCGAGGCCGTGAAACAGCAAATGAAGTGTTCGGTAATCAAGCAAGTGTGTTAGTGGGTGACTTTCTATATACCCGTTCGTTTCAAATGATGGTGACGCTGGACAGCATGCGCGTCATGCAAATCTTGTCTGATGCAACCAATGTGATTGCAGAAGGTGAAGTGCTGCAATTGATGAACTGTAACGATCCGAACACCACAGAAGAAAGTTACATGGAAGTGATTTACAGCAAAACCGCACGCTTATTTGAAGCTGCAACGCTATTAGCAGCAGTGCTGACTAAACAAAGTGAAGCCATTGAAAATGCCATGCAAGACTATGGGAAATACTTGGGCACAGCCTTTCAACTCGTTGATGACATTATGGATTATGCATCTGACAGTGAAGATATGGGTAAAAACATGGGCGACGACCTAGCAGAGGGCAAGCCTACTTTGCCGCTTTTATATGCAATGTGGCATGGCAACGAGCAGCAGGCGGCAATGATACGTGAAGCCATTGAGTCAGGTAATGGCATGGATAATCTAACGCTCATTTTAGAAGCGATGGAGCAAACCAACGCCTTGGGTTACACCAAACACCAAGCTTTAAAAGCATCCCAACAAGCGGTCGATGCATTGGCACCTATTCCTGAATCACATTACAAGCAAGCCTTGATTGGCTTAGCTCACGTTGCAGTAGAGCGGGTGGCTTAGCCTCCCCTTTTGCACAAATTTCAGGCAATCCTTCCCGCCTATTCCTACCTTTCATACTGTAAATTAGTCTAATAAAGCTTTCAGCGGCGCTACCCTAAACCTAGTTGAACAGGGAGTTTGCCCTAAAACGTGAAGTTTTCGATACATACGTTATTCCATAATTGATTGTAAGCCGATATGTATTGTTTTATATTCCGATACAGTTCAACTCACTATTGAACAATTAAAATCGTATAAAACGATTGGTATTAATAAAAATCACGGGGATTTTACATGTTCACTAAAACCGAATTGGCGAAGTCAATTAGACTCGCTGTATCTCTCGGTGCGCTCTCTGCCGCATCATTTTCTACATTAACGACAGCACAGGAAACGCCAGCCGCTGAAGGCGAAGCTCTTGAGAAAATCTCAGTTACCGGTTCTCGTATTGCACGTGCCGAGCTTTCATCACCAGCTCCAGTTATCTCTTTAAGTTCAGAAGAAATTGCTCGTTTTGGTACACCAGACTTAGGTAGTATTTTGGCGGAAATCCCAGCGATTGCTGCGGGCTCAAGCTTGATTGGTAACAACAATAGCAACGAAGATGCCGGCTTAAGTGCCCCAGATCTACGCTCGCTAGGTAGAGACCGTACCCTAACCTTGGTTAACGGAATCCGTCACGTTGCTGGTGCTCCTGGTTCATCAGCTATCGATACAGGTGCTATTCCAGCCGCGTTGATAGACAAAGTAGAAATCATCACAGGTGGCGCGTCAGCGATTTATGGTTCTGATGCTGTTTCAGGTGTTATCAATATTATCCTTAAAGATGATTTTGAAGGTTTTGAATTTAATGCAGGCGTTGCCGATAGCACTGAAGGCGTTGGCACAAAAAGCCATAACTTTAACGTGCTAGTCGGTTCAACCTCTGAAGACGGTAAAGGCAACATTACTTTCTACGCAGGTAAATCTGACATTCGCGAAGTATTACTAACCGACCTTCAGCAACATGATTATGCGGGTACTGTTATCAATCCTGATGATGGTGGTGAAGACGACGGTATTGCTGATAGGTTCCGCGTACCATTCGTAGGTTCAGAGATGATCAACGACTTCGGCGTGATTAACCCTTTCGGCGGTGGTCCTCGTATTACGTTTTCACCTGACGGTATAGGTATGGATCAGGTTGAACGTATCAATACTAACAGTTTTGCTTTTGGTAACTTTGATCAAGCGTACGACACGGTTTTCTTCCCTGATAACTATGAAAACTACACGCCATCACAAGAGACCGTTACATTAGCGTCTACATTCCGTTATGACTTTAACGATAACGTGCGTATGTACGGTGACGTGAAATACGTTGATAAAGATATTCGTCAACAGTTCCAGCCGGCTTTCAATTTCGGTGGCTTAAGTATTAATGTTGCGGATAACCCATTCTTAGATTCTGCTACCAGACAGCGTCTTATTGACGGTGGTCAAGACACAACGGTTTCATTCTCTCGCTTCTTTGGTGATTTAGGTAACCGCTCAGCTGCAAATGACCGTGAATTGTTCCGCGTCGTTCTTGGTTTTGAAGGCGGATTTGAACTTGGTGAAACTGTTTTCGACTATGACGTGTTTTACACCCATGGCGAAACCAAAAATACCCGTCGTACGTTAAACGACGTCATTGTAGATAATTTAGATGCCGCTATCGATGCGGTTATCGACCCTGAAACTGGACTGGCAGCATGTCGTAGCCAAGTACCTAGTGCGCAAGGCGACGATTATGAAGACCCAGCGTCAGTAAATGGCGGGAACTGTGTCGCGTTTAATCCATTCGGAACAGGAAACTTCAGCGCAGAAGCTGCGGACTTTATTTCTGGTGATGTTTTACGTGAAGATGAAATTACTCAAGACGTTTACGGTGCTTCTTTATCATTTGATACAGGCGCATTTTTAGAGCTTCCAGGTGGCGCAATCGGTGTTGCTATGGGTTATGAGTACCGCGAAGAAACATCAAGCACTATTACTGATGAATTCACTAAAGCGGGCTTTTATACCAGTGCTGCTACGCCTGATTCATTCGGCGGCTTCGATGTAGAAGAGTATTTCATCGAAGTGAGTGCACCACTGATTAGCGATATGTTCTTGGTTCAAGAGCTTACATTAGATGCAGCATATCGTACTGCTGATTACTCACATGCCGGTAATGCTGATGCATGGCAGGTTGGCTTAGGCTGGGCGCCTATCGAAGACTTGCGTATCCGTGCAACAGTCAGCGAAGCGGTTCGGGCACCAAACGTGACTGAAGCATTTAGCCCTGTTTCACCTGGCTTCGCACGTGTATCTGATCCATGTGATGCAGATAACATTAATGAAGATCCAGATAGAGCAGCAAACTGTCTAGCATTGGGCATCCCTGCTGGTTTTGAAGCGAACGATAACGTCAGTGTCGATACGCTTTCTGGTGGCAATACTGAACTGTTCTCTGAAACAGCTGAGTCACAAACCATTGGTTTTGTATGGACACCTGCGTTTATTGAAAACTTCTCATTGACCGTGGATTACTACAACATCGAAATTTCCGATGCGATTAACTTAGTTGAAGCGCAAGATGTTGCCGATAACTGTGTTGATGCGACAGGTGGCCCAGATGTTAACTTCTGTGGACAAATTGACCGTGACCCTACCACGAATGATATTGCATTGGTGCGCTCTGGTTATATTAACGCGGCAGGTTTCGATACAGACGGTATCGAAGCAAACGTACGTTACAGAACAGACCTAAGCCAGTTTGATTTACCTGGTGAAGTTAGAATCAATATCTCAGCGACTAAAGTCCTTAGTTTAGATGAATTTGAATTCCAAACTCGCCCAGATGAAATCAACGTAGAAGATGGTGAAGTAGGTGATCCAAGCTTACAGTGGAGCACGTCTATTGATTACCGTATTGACGACCTGAACGTTAACTGGAGCTCTCGCTTTATTGATAAGAGTGCGTTATTTGACGTATCACCAGGCGGCGGTTCACCAGAAGATGCGTCACCTAACTTTATCGATTCAGTGTGGACTCATGACTTGTCAGCGGTTTACTACTTGAATGACAACGTTAGCTTTTCTGCTGGTATTCGTAACGTATTTAACGAAGTACCTTCAGGAAATACCTTTGATGCACTTTATGACCTAATCGGTCGTCGTGCTAATGCTGGCGTTAAAGTTACTTTCTAAATATTAGTTAACTCATGCACTACCTTCGTCCCTGCGTCGGTGGTGCATTTTTTTATTTGCTTTACCCTTTCGAAATACTCACTCGACCGTTAACGGTTGAAACAGACACCTTGCCTTGACCTTGTCCGATACTGGTTGCTAACCAACTGCTTGGGCCATACTTGTCTTTTTGTACCTTGTCATGGGTCAGACGATTAACGATCTTGCCGCCCGCATGAGCACGAATATCAAACAATGCTGATACGTCAGGAGCAAAGTTCAAGTTAATTTCTCCTCCCACGGTTGTCGCCTGTAGTTCCCCTCCTTTGGCCAGAGCTAATGCCATTTTCAACTCGCCGTTGACGGTTTCCAAATTAGCGTACGTTATTTTCTGCATGGCTAGCGTTACGTCACCATTAACCGTCGTCACGCGAAGCTCTTTCGAACTAGAGGTTACCTTGATATCACCATTTACCGACTTGTATGCATCTTCGCGCCCTTTTGTACTTTGCGAACGTATATCGCCGTTGACCGTTTCTATTGTCACATCGCCTTTCAGAGCATCGGCGTTGATATCACCGTTTACTGATTCCAAGCGCACACGGCCTGACAACTGTTGAGCATCAATTTCGCCATTAACTGTTTGAGCATTCGTACCACCTTTGATGTCGCCTAACCTGACATCTGCATTCACAGCGGTATAGTTTATGCGGCTCTGGTGGGGGACAAAAATAATCAATTCGTCCTCATTATCGTTGCCCCAACGGCTGCTGTGTTTTCGGCTATTCTTGACCTTCACCTTTATCAGAACTTCATTGCCTCTGCGCTCAAAAACGAAACGCTCGGTATTTTCGCCTAACTCGCCTTTAACTTGTACTTGGGATTTGTCCCAGCCTTTGATTTCAGCCTTACCGTTGACGTGTTCGATTTCCACATAGCCATTAGGGTTCGCTTCAATGCTGCGATCAATTTGTTCGCCGGCAGAAACGCTCAGCGCTGCCATTAAACCGATTGCGCTACATACCCCTTTAAGCATCATTAACTTCATTTTTGACTCCTAGCATTCATATTAGATTTGCGACCACTTAGGTGAATGCACACGCTCTATTAAATTGATCTGTTGCTGATGCACGCTTTGTAGCATTTTCAACAACGCCATATTGTCTGGTTCATTCAGCAACGCTTTCTTAATCGCCTCAGCAGCGCTATCAAGTTCAGCTAATTGTTGCTGCCAATTGTTGGTCAGTGCGTTTTTTCCTTCAAACTGCACTAATAAAGCATTTTTCTGCTCTTCGTGCTGTGCGCTAAGGGCGGCAACTAACTCTTCACCGCTTATCATGTCGTCATTTGGTAGCACGCCCTTCCAGCTCACAAGGGCGATAATAGCCACTGCTGCTGCAAGCGCTACCGCTCGCCCCCAATAACGACTGTTGTCATTAACTCGCACCTTTTTGTCGCTCAAGTCATGTACGTTGCGGGCTTGGTCTTCTTGCTTAACCAGTGCTAACTCGATACCCGGCCATAAATCGCGTTCAGGCTGCTTTTGCTTATCCAGCTGCGCAAGCTTGTCTTGCAAGGCATGTTCAAAATCTGGCTTATGCATAACCCATCCACTCCTCTAATAACTGTTTCGCTCGATGGAATTGTGCTTTACTCGTTCCAATTGCCATATTGGTCATTTGGGCGATTTCTTCGTGGCGATAGCCTTCTATTGCATGCAAAACAAAAACGATTCGCGCACGTTCTGGCAGACGCAACACATACTTTTCAATATCCACTTCTCCCGCAGAAGGCTCAGCAATATCATTTACCGCGCTTGAGTTCTCTATATTAAACATGCGTTGTACCCAACCCCGCTGCTTCCGGATATAGGAAATCGTAATGTGAGATGTCACTGTATGCAGCCAAGTAGAAAACTTACTTTGTTCTGAATAATCGCCAATTTTGCGCCACAATTGGATAAACACCTCTTGTGATGCATCCTCGGCTAATGACTTATCTCCCGTTAGGCGATAACACAGCGCATACACCTGACCGATATATTGATGATATAGCTGATGATAAGCCTGTCGGTTGCCATTTTTCACCGCTAACAGTAGCTGCCGCTCGTCATCGGTGGCAAACTTGTGCTCAGCGGCAACAATGTTTGAATACTCAGTCAATCTTTTGTCTTCGTTAGCTAGGTTATAAAATAAGTCGCAGGTTAACCTACAAAGGTTTAAAGCCGCAAAAAAGAAACCACTATTTGTCATTAATAAAGCGGAATCAGTATGAAAGTATTAGGCTTATTCGCAGGAAAAGCGCGTCCTATTGGTCCTAAAAATGCGCTCTCTGGCATCGATAAACGTCCTGTCACATCGGTGAAAGTAGATCACCTCGGCATCACTGATGACATTCAGGTGGATAAACGCTTTCACGGAGGCCCCGAGCGAGCCCTGCATCAATATGCACTGCATGGCTACGAAACCATCATCAAACGTCACCCTCTGCTGCACAAGAGAGCGATTGCTGGCAGTATTGGCGAAAATATCAGTAGCGCAACAATGTGCGATAGCAACGTCAATATTGGTGATATTTACCGGATTGGCGAAATCGAGGTGCAAGTAAGTTCACCGCGTATCCCATGCTGGAAAATAGAGGAAAAGTTAAATCAAAAAGGCTTGGTCCAGTTAATCAATGAGCAACAGATAACGGGCTGGTACTATCGGGTATTAAAAGCTGGTGCAATTCGATTAGGCGATGACATCACACTAATTGAACGGCCTAATACCAATGTGTCTGTGGCATCTTTTGTGAAGCAACATTTCGACAAAAGCTCATCTGTCGCCTCGCTACGTTATTTAAGTGATGCAAAAGGTTTAGACCCACAGTGGCAAGAAAAACTGCTTCGGCGCATCGAGCGCCTTGATTAAATCCCTTTAAATTTTCGCTGAGTGGCCAATTATACCATTCCACGTTAATAAGTGATCACTCAGCGAGAGTTTAAAAGGGCTTA
>OJFS01000020.1_pt1 | contig 102364 bp, 109 predicted proteins | sample 1594231 | NCBI WGS metagenome assembly OJFS01 (sample SAMN05416847, study PRJEB24817) | seawater metagenome | isolation source: Sea water | place: Canada:Atlantic | collected 2013-07
GAGATCTACACCTCTCTATTCGTCGGCAGCGTCAGATGTGTATAAGAGACAGCAGGTACTCTATCCAGCTGAGCTACGGGTGCATTAAAGGCGATTTACTTTGCCTATTGGCAGTTGGCAAGAGCCAATTGTAAATTTATTAAACTAGATTTTCTAAATTTTAATATTTAATGCTGCAGAAATTAATTCTTTTGTATAATTTGATTTGGGACTTTCAAAGATTTCTTTATTTGTTCCAGTCTCCACAATATTACCATTATACATAACTATTACTTTGTGGCTTAGAGCACGAATAACACGTAGGTCATGGCTAATAAATAAATATGCTAAGCCATACTTAATTTGCAAATCACGTAAAAGTTTAACGATTTGGACTTGAACTGTCATATCTAATGCAGACGTAGGTTCATCTAATATAAGGAGTTTAGGTTTAAGTATCATCGCTCTAGCAATTGCTATTCGTTGGCGCTGTCCACCCGAAAATTCATGGGGGTAACGGTCAATCATATCTTTTTCTAAACCGACTTCTATTAATATATTCTCTACCATTGCCCTTCGGTTTTGACCTTTATCTAAGTTATGGACATCCAAGCCTTCAGAAATAATTTGTTCAATTGTAAAGCGTGGTGATAAGGATCCATATGGATCTTGAAAAACCATTTGAATATCACGTCTAAATGGTTTCAATTGCTTATTAGTAAGTCCGTCTAGCTTATTGCCCATAAACGTAATTTGCCCTTTTGAGGAAATAAGACGCATTATTGCTAAAGCTAATGTGGTTTTGCCAGAACCACTCTCACCAACAATTCCAAGTGTTTCGCCCTGTGCTATATTTAAGCTCGCATCATTAACAGCTTTTACATTGCCAACAACTTTCCTCAAAAGGCCTTTAACAATTGGAAACCAAACTTTTAAATTTTTAATATTTATAATTTCAAAAGCATTTGATTTTATGGGTTTTGGAAAACCTGAAGGTTCTGCATTTAAGAGTTTTTTGGTATATTCATGATTTGGAGAGCTAAAAATTTCATTTGTTGCACCAGTCTCAACAATTTCACCGTCTTTCATTACGCAAACACGATCTGCTATGCGCCTTACAACGCTAAGATCATGAGTAATAAATAACATTCCCATTCCTTCAGATTTTTGTATGTTTGCTAATAATTCTAAAATCTGAGCCTGAATGGTTACGTCTAATGCGGTGGTTGGTTCGTCAGCAATTAACAAATCAGGTTTATTAGCTAGCGCCATTGCAATCATAATTCGTTGGCGTTGGCCGCCAGAAAGTTGATGAGGATAATTTGAAATTTTTCTATGAGCTTCGTCTATCCCAACCTTTGAAAGTAAATCTAATATTTTTTCTGTAACTTTTGATCCTTTTAATCCTTGGTGAAGTTTTAAACTCTCGCTTAGCTGGCGTTCAATTGTATGAAGTGGATTAAGAGAAGTCATCGGTTCTTGAAATATAAAACTAATGTCATTACCCCTGATTTTGCGCAAATCTTTGTTAGAAGTATTTATTATTTCTTTTCCACAATACTTAACAGAACCAGTTATGTCTGCTGATTGGTTAATTAAACTGACAGTCGCAAGTGCAGTGACTGATTTCCCAGATCCACTTTCACCCACTAATGCAACAGTTTCACCTTTTCTTATTGTTAAGCTTACATTTTTAACAGCTTTGTTTTTACCAAAATAGACTGATAGATTTTCTATTGCTAAAATCTGTTTCATTTAAATGTCTTTCGAGGGTCAAAAGCATCTCGAACACCTTCAAAAACAAAAACTAGCAAAGATAACATTGTTGCTAAAGTAATGAACGCTGAGAATGCTAACCATGGAGCTTGAAGATTGTTTTTTGCTTGAAGCGCTAATTCACCTAGAGATGGGTAGCTGGGTGGTAATCCATATCCCAGAAAGTCTAATGTTGTTAATGTTCCAATTGATGCAGTGATTGTAAATGGTAAGAATGTAAGTGTTGCAACCATTGCATTAGGTAAAAGATGACGGAACATTATTTTTGTATCGCTCACGCCCATAGCTCTTGCTGCTCGAGTATATTCGAAATTACGTGCTCTTAAAAACTCTGCACGAACGACGCCGAGTAAGCCGGTCCAACTAAATAAAATAACTAGGAACACTAATATTGGAAAATTTATATTAAATAAAGCTGCCATAATTATAATAACATATAGCATTGGCATTCCATCCCAGATTTCCACTAACCTTTGTAGGATTAAGTCTACCCAGCCACCGAAGTAGCCCATGATAGCACCAGCGGCAATTCCAATGATTGAGCTGAAAAAAACAACTATTAATCCAAAGATTGTAGATATTCTAAAACCATAAATTATTCTGGCAACAACATCACGAGTTTGGTCATCAGTTCCTAAAAAATGATTATTATCAGGTGGAGATGGCGCGCGATCAATATCATAGTTAATTGTGTTAAAGCTATAAGGAATTGGTGCCCATAACATCCAACCTTTTAATGTTTCTTGATTTGAGGACTCTAGTGAACCATTACCTAAAGAAGTTATTGTTTCTTCTGGCTCATCAAGGCAAATTTCAAGGCCACCAGTCTTTATCAAACACTGTGTTTCAATCTCTTGATAAATAGCTTCTGTTTTAAAATCACCACCAAAATAAAATTCTGAATAATATTTGAATGCAGGGGAATGTAATTCACCTTTGAAGCTAACAAGTAGTGGCTTATCATTTGCTATTAATTCTGCAAATAAACATAACACAAAAATTATTCCAAATATCCAAAGAGACCAATAAGCGCGTCTATTAGATTTAAAGTTTTGCCAGCGCCTTTTTGAAAGTGGTGATTTAAATATTTTTTTCATTACGTTTCACGGCTTCCAAAATCAATTCGTGGGTCTATCCATATATAGGTAAGATCGGAAAGTAATTTCACCAGTAAGCCAATTAAAGCAAATATATAAAGGGTAGCAAAAAATACTTGATAATCACGATTTATAGCTGCTTCATATCCAAGTAGGCCAAGTCCATCTAACGAAAATATAACCTCAATTATTAATGATCCACCAAAAAATATTCCAACAAATAATGCTGGAAAACCACTTATAACTATCAGCATCGCATTTCTAAAAATATGGCCATAAAAGACATTAAATTCTGTTAAGCCTTTTGCTCTAGCGGTCATGACATACTGTTTATTTATTTCGTCAAGAAAACTATTTTTTGTTAAAAGAGTTAACGTGGCAAATGCAGCAATAGTAGAAGTTAAAATTGGTAATGCTGCATGCCAAAAATAGTCAATTATTCTTTCAAAGAATCCAAAATCTGATGCGCCCTCAGAAGCAAGGCCTCTTAATGGAAAAATTTGCCAATAAGATCCCCCGGCAAACAAGACTATTAATAGAATGCCAAAAAGTAATCCTGGAATTGCATATGCTGCAATTATGATCCCAGAAGTCCAAACATCGAATGCTGACCCATCTTTAACAGCTTTGCGAATTCCTAGAGGTATTGATACTAAATAAGCTAATAAAGTTGACCACAAACCTAGCGTTATAGACACTGGCATTTTTTCTAAAATTAAATCAATTATAGTTATTGATCTAAAATAACTTTCACCAAAATCAAACCTAATATAATTCCATATCATGGTTAGGAATCTCTCTACGGGAGGCTTATCAAATCCAAATTGTCTTTCTAAATCTTCAATTAATTCAGGTGGTAATCCACGAGCACCTTTATACTCATTATTTTCTGATTGGCTGTTTGAGTCATCACCACTACCACCAGTGAATCTATCAGTTGCACCTGCAGATCCATCTTCCATCTGAGCAATTATCTGTTCAATTGGACCACCTGGAACAAATTGAATTAATATAAAGTTAATAAGCATAATTCCTATTAAAGTTGGAATTATTAAAAGTAATCTTCTAAGAATATATGCGCCCATTTATTTGAAAGCACCCTTTGATACGAGCTCATCATATTTCTTTTGGTCAAACCACCAAGTGCCCATTACACCAAGTGCATATTTTGGTTTAATTTCAGGTCGACCAAACACGTCCCAATAGGCCAAACGATCTTCTGCTAAATGCCAATTAGGAATACGTATGTGATATGCTCTTAAAATTCGATCAATCGCTCGTACTGCAATATGCATTTCACTTCTCGTTTTTGCTCCTCCTACTTTTTTGATTAAATCGTCTACAGCTGGGTGACCAAAGCCAGATAGGTTTGCTCCACCAAGCTGCTCAATGCCAACAGAGCCATATAACTGAGCTATTTCTTCTCCTGGACTTGAGCTTGTACCATAACCGGCAACAAGTACATCAAAGTCATAATTCTTCATGCGCTCAATCATTTGTGCACGATCAATTTGCGTAAATTTTGCATCTATTCCGGCACGTTTCATAGTGTCTATGATAGGTGATAAAATATGTAAGAAATCATCGTTGTCATCTATGAATTCAATTTTGAATGCAGTTCCGTTTTCATCTTTTAAAATTCCATTATCTAATAGCCAACCAGCTTCTTCTAGCAATTTACTTGCAGTTCGTAATGCCTTTCTATCAAACTTATTTTGTTTCATAACAGGTGGAATGTAAGCTGGATCATCAAAAATAGAAGATATTAATTGATCGCGATATGGCTCAATTAGACTAAGTTCATTATTGGCAATAAGGCCTTGAGCTTGCATTTCAGAATTTTCCCAGAAGCTGTCCGAGCGAGTATATGAATCATAAAAAACGGTTTTATTTGTCCATTCAAAGTTGAATAAATGTTGAAGTGCTTCACGAGTTTTTATGTTTTTAAATTGGTTTTTTCGTAAATTTATCCAAATACCTTGATTTGACTGTGGGGAACCGTCAGGAAGCTGTTCTGCCTTTACCCAACCTTTTTGAATGGCAGGAAAATCATATTGAGTTTTCCATTTTTTAGAAATATTCTCTTCACGAACTAAATAAGCCCCACTTTTGAAAGCTTCAAAACTCACATCTCCATCCTTAAAATACTCATAGCGAATGCAGTCAAAGTTACCAGTACCAACATTTGCGGGGTGATTTTTTGCCCAATAATCTTTTATTTTACAATATTTAACAAATAACCCTGGCTCAAAATCAGTAATTGTATAGCCTCCAGATCCAACTGGAATGTCTGTTCCAGATTTACCAAAATCTCGGTCTTTCCAATAATGTTTTGGTAATATTGCTAGTCCGCCAGCATATTGTGGCAAATCACGCATATTTGCGCCTTTTTTAAAATTAAATTTAACAGTTTTATCATCCAATATTTCAATTTCATCAAAATCTTTGAAAAATACATTTTTATAAAATGGATGACCTTTTTCGATTAATATATCGTGAGTAAACTTTACATCGTATGCTGTAACAGGGTTTCCATCTGAAAAAGTTGCATCCTGCCGTATTTTGAAAATGACCCATGAGCGATCTTTTGGGTATTCCATACTCTCTGCCATATACAAATAAGAACTATCAGGTTCATCAGCGGAAGCTATTAGTAAACTATCAGAAAGCAGACCCAAGCCTGTTACACGAGCTCCTTTTAAAATATAATTATTAAAACTATCAAAAGTAGAGCCACCTGTTGAAGGGCGTAATGTTAAAGTTCCACCTTGAGGCGCATCTGGATTAACATAATCAAAATTTTTATAATTTGCTGGATATTTTAAATCTCCATAAGCCGAAATACCATGAGTTTTAAGTATTTCTTCCGCATTTGTGATGCTACCAAATAGGATTAGTAAGCTAAAAGCTATTATGTTGTTTATTTTAAAATACCGTTGCATTTCTTTCAAAGCCTCCATTTTTTTTCATACTATGTGATTTTGAACAGATCTCAACACAAAGAGGCATTTAAATACTAATAAAAAAAGCCGCCCCATTGGGACGGCCTAAAAAACTAGAATAATTTGAATTATTTGATTGTTTGAAGGTAAGCAATTATATTTGCTCTATCTGTATCTTTCTTGATACCAGCGAAGCCCATTTTAGTACCAGGCGCGTATTTTTTTGGATTTGTTAAAAATCCATTTAGTGCATCTGTAGACCAATTTCCATCAAGCCCTGCCAAAACAGCTGAATAACCAAATTCATCAATTGAGCCTATGTCACGATCTACTACATTAAATAAATGAGGGCCGGTTCCATTAGCTCCGTCAGCAAGTTTGTGACAAGCTTTACATTTTGAATATACCTTTTGCCCTTTGGCAAGATCAGCAACTGCTAATAGATCTGATAGGTTTGATTCGACAACAACAGTTTCTGTTTCTTCTTCTGCTTTATAGATTGATGCTGGTGCAAGTGAAGCACTTTCTGAATGTGAATCTCCGTGCCCACTATCGCCAGATTCAACATGATAAAGAGTTTCTGCAGCCCAATTAATCATTAAAAAGATTAATAAAGCCCCACATACTGCTCCAGTGATTTTTGTGAATTCCATATTGTCCATAGCTGTGTTCTCCGTAGGCTTTGGATTCTTTAATTTAACTGTTGCCCTTCTAGCCTCTTCCAATGTGACAATGCAAGATGTAGAACCGCGACTAAACGACCATTTTAAGAGGAACGTGAAATGTCCAATACTCGTATCAAAATAGCTTTCCAAGGTGTCTTGGGGGCATATTCGCATCAAGCTTGTTTTGAAGCCTATCCTGAGGCAGATGTTTTGCCATGTAATAGTTTTCAATCAGCAATTGAAGCAGTAAACTCAAAGCGAGCAGATTTGGCCATGTTGCCAGTAGAAAACTCCACATATGGACGTGTTGCGGACATTCACCAACTTCTTCCTAATTCGGGGCTGCATATCATTGGTGAACATTATGTAAGAGTACATATTAATCTACTTGCAATAAAAGGTAGTAAAATCAGCGATATTAAATCAGCGATGAGCCATACAGTTTTATTGGGGCAATGTCGAAATTTCCTTAACGAGCATTCTATAGAACCCATTACTGGAGTTGATACTGCAGGTTCTGCAGAAATTGTTTCTAATAACCAAAACCCAACTCAAGCGGCTTTAGCGTCTGAATTGGCAGGAAAAATATATGGTTTAGAAGCTATTGCTAGTCAAATTGAGGATGAATCTAACAACACAACACGCTTTTTAGTAATGTCGCAAGTTCCAAAAGCTGCAAAAATTGAGTTAGATAAAATTAAAACTTCTTTTGTATTTAGAGTGCGTAATATACCGGCAGCGCTTTATAAAGCTATGGGTGGGTTTGCTACAAACGGAATTAATATGGTTAAATTAGAGAGTTATATGGTTGATGGATCTTTTACAGCTACTCAATTCTATGCCGATATTATTGGCCACCCTGATGAACCTGCAGTTAAGCGTGCAATGGAAGAATTATCACATTTTACATCACACATTGAAATCTTAGGTGTCTATAAATTAGGTGAATATTAACTAATATTGATGGACTAAAATGCCTTTTACCCAATTTTGTATAAGAAATTCTGCAATAGTCCCTTGTCGAGCTGGAGTTATGCCAACATCAAAGCCAGCATAAGCTTTTAGTAATGTATCTTTACTAAACCATTGTGCATCTTCTAATTCTAGTGGGTCAATTGTGATTTTTTTTGAGATTGCTTTTGCTATACAGCCTATCATCAATGATGATGGGAATGCCCACGGTTGAGAAGTTACATAGCTCACCTGTGTAATTTCAATATTAGTTTCTTCTTTTACTTCACGGGATACGGCAGATTCTAAGGTTTCACCTGGCTCAATAAATCCTGCTAAACAAGAATACATCTTATCAGGCCATTGTGGTGAACGGCCTAGCAGGACGTTATCTCCTTCAGTAATTAACATTATGACAACCGGGTCAGTTCTTGGATAATGTTGGGTATTACATTTTGTGCAATCGCGTTGCCATCCTGCCAATGTAGAAATAGACTTATTTCCACATTTTGAGCAAAAGTTATTACTGTTGTGCCATGAAAATAATGCTTTTGCTGTTGAGGCTAAACTGGCTTCCAATTTGGTTAACTGTGTCATCATTAATCTTAAATCGCTGAAAGATTGATAAAGCTCTAAATCAGGATGATTTTGTTGTGTTTCATCTAAAAAATTGGATTTTAAAATGTCATTTGATTCTTTGGGATCCCATTTTGAAATATCATGTGCATAATAATCTATTTCATCAATTTGGCCTAAAAAAATTGGTGAAATATCTGAAATATTAATTATTGGATGAATTGAAGGTAAATAAACAATATTAAAATTATTATGGTCGATTAAGATTTTTCCACGCCAAATTACAAGGTTTTTTGCATTTGATTCAATTTTTGAAACAGCTTTTTTTGACCGTAAATGAGCAGCTCTATCAAATTGGGCTCCACTAAAACTTAATTCTGCTAAATTTAACATAGTTTCCCTTTGTGTGCTCTCAGCTCTTGAAGCTGCTTATATAACGCTTTATATCCATCGTCGAGAGGTTGGCGCGGGCAAGCGCCTCGCCAACCCGGTCAGGTCCGGAAGGAAGCAGCCGCAACGAGCCCCGTTTGGGTCGCTGTCCAGCCTCTCACCCTTTACTTAAGTTTGAATATTTTTAGTAAATATGGTAAAAAAATTTACAAATTATGAGTTTGTTTACAATCAGAGACTTGCCGATGTGTGTTGCAAGCTTTACGTTGATATAAGTATTATAAAGCTGTGGAGCCAATGAGCGAGATTTCAGAAATCCAAAAAACATCATATCAAGTTTTAGCACGTAAATACCGCCCAGAAACTTTTTCTGATATGGTTGGGCAAGACGCAATGGTGCGTACATTAAAAAATGCTTTTGATGCTGATAGAATAGCTCATGCATTTGTAATGACGGGTATTCGTGGAACTGGAAAAACAACCACAGCTAGAATTATTGCTAAAGGAATGAACTGTATTGGGATTGATGGACAAGGTGGTCCAACAACAGAACCATGCGGAAAATGCGAACACTGCGTTTCAATCATTCAAGGTAGACATGTAGATGTTATGGAAATGGACGCAGCAAGTAGAACTGGCGTTGGTGATATCCGCGAAATCATTGATAGTGTGCATTATTCAGCCGCATCTGCTCGTTATAAAATATATATAATTGACGAAGTTCATATGTTATCAACCAGTGCCTTTAATGCTTTATTAAAGACACTAGAAGAGCCACCTGCTCATGTGAAATTTATTTTTGCTACTACCGAGATTCGCAAGATTCCTGTAACTGTTTTGTCTCGCTGTCAAAGGTTTGATCTTCGACGTATTGAGCCAGATGATATGATGGATTTATTAAAACGAATTGCTTCTGCCGAAAATGCTAAGATTTCACAAGACGCAATTGCTTTAATTACTCGCGGTAGTGAAGGTTCTGCTAGAGATGCAATTTCATTGTTAGATCAAGCTATCGCTCACGGCGCTGGAGAAACCAATGCTGAACAAGTAAGGGCAATGCTTGGGCTTGCTGACCGTGGTCGAGTTTTAGATTTATTTGATATGATAATGCGTGGGCAAGCTGATAAAGCCTTACAAGAGTTATCTGGTCAATATGCTGATGGAGCTGATCCCTTAGCTATATTACGTGATTTAGCTGAAATTACTCATTGGATTTCAGTAATTAAAATTTCACCACAGACTGTAGATGACCCAACTGTATCTCCAGATGAACGAGAGCGTGGAAAAGCAGCAGCTTCTGATTTGCCAATGAGAGCAATGACACGCATGTGGCAAATGTTATTAAAAGCAATAGAGGAAGTTTCATCAGCACCTAATGCAATGATGGCGGCCGAAATGGCTATTATTCGGTTAACTCATGTAGCTGACCTTCCAAGTCCAGAAGAATTAATTAAAAAGATACAAAATGATCCTAATCCGCCTAGTCCAATTGGGAATAATACATCGATAGATGCAAATAATTCAGCAAACATAGCCCCAAAACAACAAAATATAATAGCGCCATCTAATTTATCTGGGGCTAAATCATATAAAGAGGGATCTGTAACTATTGCTATTCCCCAATCTCAAGTTGAAGATCCTTTATCAAAATATACTCAATTTAATCAAGTTCTAGAATTAATTCGGACACACCGAGATATGAAACTTCTTTATGATGTTGAAACATATGTCCGCATAGTAAAGTATTTCCCTGGTAGGCTGGAGTTTGAGCCAACAAATGATTCACCAAAAGATTTAGCACAAAGATTAGGGAAAAGGTTACAAGAGTGGACACACTCACGCTGGGCAATAACTTTGGTCAATGAGGGTGGTGGAGCAACTATTGCAGAGCAAAAGTTGGAAGCTCGTGATGATTTGCATGCAAAAGTTTCAACTCACCCATTAGTTAAAGCGACACTATTAGCATTTCCAAATTCTGAAATTAGAAATGTTAGGTCTTTAAATGATATGAATATGGGTGATCAAATATTGCAAGAAGTCCCAGAAGAGGACGATAATTGGGATCCGTTTGAGGATAATTAAAGGAGAGCATAAATGCTAAAAGGTTTAGGTGGTCTAGGAGACATGGCTGGGATGATGGCCAAGGCAAAGGAAATGCAATCAAAGGTTGAAGAGGCTCAAGCAAGAGTTTCTGAAATTGAAGTGGATGGTGAAGCCGGGGCAGGGCTTGTGACATGTAGAGTTAATGGAAAAGGTGAAGTTAAAGCATTAAGTATTGATAAATCAATTTTTGTGCCAAATGACAAAGAGATTGTTGAAGATTTAATATTAGCTGCTTTAAAAGATGGAAAAGATAAAGCTGATTTAAAAGCTAAAGCTGAAATGGGGAAAATAACTGAAGGTTTGAATTTACCTGCAGGTATGAAGTTACCATTTTAAATGTCTAATAATCAGGATATTGATGTATTAATCGCCTTAATGGGTAAATTGCCTGGTTTAGGGCCTAGATCTGCACGACGGGCTGTGCTCCACCTTATTAAAAAACGAGATATTCTGCTATCACCATTATCTGATGCATTATATAATGTTGCTAAAACTGCCAGAGAGTGCCTGAATTGTGGAAACATCGATACAAAAGAAATTTGTGAAATTTGTTTGAATTCCAAGCGCGGAAATGGACAAATATGTATAGTTGAGGATGTATCTGATTTATGGGCAATGGAGCGATCAAATGTTTTCAAAGGGCGTTACCATGTTTTGGGAGGTAACTTGTCAGCACTAGATGGTATCGGTCCTGATGAATTACGTATTCCTCATTTAGTAAAGCGTGTTAAAGGTGAAGATATATCTGAAATAATATTAGCTTTAAACGCAACTGTAGATGGTCAAACAACTGCACATTATATTGCTGATCAACTAGATGAAATGGAAGTAATGGTCACATCATTAGCTCAAGGTGTTCCAATTGGTGGTGAGCTGGATTATTTAGATGATGGAACAATTTCGGCTGCCTTAAATGCAAGAAAATCAGTCTAATTTTTCGCTAATCTTTCTCGATTTGTAATATATATTGTAGCAGCAATTATAATTGCTGCACCAATGTATGTAGAGACGGCAGGTGTTTCATTAAAAAACAAATAAGCCATTAAGCCAATTAAAACCACACGAATATATGATATTGGAGCAATTACTGCGGCTTGCGCGTAACGATATGCTTGTATGTCTGAATATTGACGAAGTATTCCAAACAGGATCAAAATTAATGTCCAGAGTATTATCGTTATATCTGTTGTTACTTCAAATACTGGTGCGGCCAATGGAAGTGTAATTACCAGACCAATTACACTTGTAGAAATTAATGTACTTAAAGGACCATCTGTTCGAGCTAGATTGCGAGACATAACTAATGAAAATCCAAAAAATATTGAAGAGCCAATCCCATAAATCATATTGGTATCAATTATTTCAGACGAAGGTCGCATAACTATAATAGTTCCTATAAACCCAACTAAGATCGCTAAAGTTCGCCGAAAACCAATTGTTTCTCTGCCCAAAAGCACACTTATGATAGTTGCAAAGATTGGTGCAGTTGCAAATAGAATTGCAGCAGCAGCAAGCGGGACAATTGATAGTGTATAAAAGCCTAAATGTATCGAAAATGCCATTAATATCCCACGAACTAAGTGAGCACGTGGTTGGTTGAATCGTATTTCAGACCTTAGCCTAGGAACTATCAAAATTAGTAGTCCAATAAATATTAAAGTAAAAAATAAACGGTAACCAACAATAAGTTTTGTATCTAATCCTAAAGAAGCACCTCGAACTGACACTGCCATTGCAGATGCACCTAATACAGACAGCATTGCCCATAATATGCCACGCCAATTTTCAGTTTCTTGATTGTTTTCTGGCACGGCAAATCCTTTTATAAAATTATTCTCTTACCGCTTTAATCATCTTTGTTACATTATCGGGGTTTGCATCGGGAGTTATTCCATGGCCAAGATTAAATATATGTGGTCCATTAGATAAAGTTTTTACTATTCTTTTTGTTTCTTTTGTTAGTGCGTGCCCTCCAGATATTAATAATCTCTGGTCCAAGTTACCTTGTACACAAGTGATTTTTTGCAAATAATCAGCTGCCCATTGTGTATCAACAGAACTATCAATAGCAACGCAATCAACAGCAGTCATATTGGTATAATTTATGTATCCAGCATTATTTGCACCACGAGGAAATCCAATTATTTTTATATTTGGATAAATTTTTCGTAATTCACTTACGATTAATTTAGTAGGTTCAATGCAATATTGATCAAATAACTTACCCTTTAAAGATCCAGCCCAACTATCAAATATTTTGATAACTTCTGCGCCAGCATCTATTTGTTTTGATAGATAATGTATTGTGGCATAAGTTATTTTGCTCATTAATAAATCAAATACTTTTTGATTAGATTTAATCAAATCCAATGCTGGCTTTTGATCTGGTGTTCCACGACCTGCAATCATGTAAGTGGCCACGGTCCAAGGTGCTCCTGCAAAACCTATTAATGTAGTTTTATCAGGTAAGTTTGATGATAAATTTTTCACAGTTTTGTAAATTGGAGAAAGAATATCATCAATATTTTCAACATCTCCAAGCATATCAAAGTCATTTTGATTTGTTATAGTAGATAATCTTGGGCCTTCACCAGTCACAAACCACAATTTGGCTCCTAGGGCTTGTGGTATGAGTAAGATGTCAGCAAACAATATAGCTGCATCAAAATCATATCTACGAATGGGCTGCAATGTAACTTCAGTTGCCAATTTGGGATTATAACAAAGTGATAAAAAGTCACCCGCCAAAGAACGTGTTGCTTTATATTCTGGCAAATAACGTCCTGCTTGGCGCATCATCCAAATAGGTGGCGTTGTTAATTTTTCCCCATTTAGTGCACGTATAATTAATTTATCATTTGTTTTCATTCAATTGTTCTAGCGAGGATATGTCACAGTGGAAAGTATAATCATTACCATTGAAGCGAATGTCGCAGGGCGTTAAGAATAATTTATGAAATTTAAATCAAGTTCACCTTTAGTCATAGGCACACGAGGCTCTCCATTAGCTTTAGCACAAGCTCATGAAACAATGGGCAGACTAATTCGTTCCACTGGTTTAGATGAAAGTTGTTTTAAAATAAAAGTTATAAAAACAACTGGAGATAAGATTCAAGATCGTCCTTTGAGTGAAGTAGGAGGGAAAGGTTTATTTACTAAAGAGATTGAAGAAGCAATGTTAGATAATAATATTGATATTGCTGTTCATTCGATGAAAGATATGCCTGTTATATGTCCTGAAGGACTAATTATTAGTTGCTATCTTCCAAGAGAAGATGTGCGTGATTCGTTTATTTCTACAAAATACAAGAGTATTTCTGAATTGCCAAATGGCGCTACTGTTGGGACATCTAGCTTGAGGCGCCGCGCGCAATTGCTAAACAAGCGACCAGATCTTAAAATTGTTGAATTTAGAGGAAATGTTCAAACGCGATTACGCAAACTAAACGAAGGTATTGCTGATGCAACGTTCCTAGCTTGTGCAGGCTTAAATCGCTTAGGGCGCAATGAAATTTCAAACCCAATTGAGACTGATGATATGCTTCCAGCAATTGCTCAAGGTTGTATTGGGATTGAACAACGGAAAAATGATATTGAAATATCAAAAATTTTATCAGTTATTAATGATAAATCAGCATCATTACGCTTAGCCGCAGAACGAAGCTTGTTATTAGGATTAGATGGTTCTTGTCAGACTCCTATTGCTGGTCTTGCGGAATTAAATGGTCAACAAATGCGTTTACGAGGTGAAGTTATTCGCCCAGATGGATCTGAAGTTCTCCAAGATGAAATAACATGCCCTGTAAGTGAGGGAGTTGAGATGGCTACTCTAATGGCAAAACGCTTTAGAAGCCAAATGGGTGAAAATTTTTTTTAAAATTTGCGAAATTGAGTTTACAAACATGATTTTTCACGCCACAAGGTCCACGTGATGCGAGCGTGGCGGAATGGTAGACGCGCCAGACTTAAAATCTGTTGTCCGTATGGGCGTGGGGGTTCAAGTCCCCCCGCTCGCACCACAAAATCTCAAAACTATTTAAAATATACCTTAAATATAATTAATTTCTAGTTATTTTCATTTATAGTTTTGGATTATAGCTTCCAATAAATTTATGGCATCTTGAGAAAACCAATCTGCTTCACGTTGAATTCTGGCAATTTCTTGCCCGTCAGGATTTAGAATCAATGTTGCTGGTAATCCACGAACACCAAAAGATGCAGCTAATTTCATTTTTGGATCTCTATGTAGTGTAAGTGATGTTATCGCGTTCTCTTTAAAAAACTCTTTCATTATTGGAATTGAATTACGCCCTACAGCAACTGTGACAACCTCAAACTTATCGTTATTAATTTTTTTGTTTATTGCATCAAGAGATGGCATTTCGGCTCTGCATGGCGCACACCATGTTGCCCAAAGGTTTAAAAGAATAACTTTACCGTTATAAGTAGATAGGTTTAGGATATTATCATTTTCATCAGAAAAAGTTGTTTTAACCATAGTTTTTGGCTCTGTATGAATAGCTACTAAGCGCATATCCCCTGAACGAATATTTAAAAGATTATTCACATTAAGGGTATTAGCTGTCAAAGGATTTGCACCTACTGCCAGCAAGGTATAAAGCGTTGCGCAGAGAATTCTAATTTTAGTCACAATGTGGCTCCTTAAAAATGGTATTAATTATATGTCTGATAAAAATTCATCAAATGCAATGTGGGGCGGACGTTTCGCAAGCGGACCAGACGCCATAATGGAGTCAATTAATGCATCTATTGATTTTGACAAGAGGATGGCAGTACAAGATATTGCAGGATCGATTGCCCATTCTGCAATGTTAGCAAAGCAAAATATAATTACTGAAACTGATGCTGAAGCCATAAAAGAAGGACTTCTTATAATCCAGTCAGAAATTGAAAATGGAACTTTTGAGTATTCAAAAGCACTAGAAGATATTCATATGAATATAGAAAGCCGATTAAAAGAAATAATTGGTGAGCCTGCTGGCCGATTGCATACAGGGCGTTCAAGGAATGACCAAGTTGCAACAGATTTCAAATTGTGGACACGTGATCAATGTGATGCAATAATTGAAGGTCTATCAGAGTTGATGAAAGCATTAATAAACCAAGCTGACAAAGGCGCTGAGATTGTTATGCCTGGCTTTACTCATTTACAAGTAGCTCAACCAGTTACTTGGGGTCACCATATGATGGCATATGTCGAAATGTTTGCAAGAGATCGTTCACGTTTTTCAGATGCTAGAGCACGTATGAATGAAAGCCCCTTAGGAGCAGCTGCTCTTGCTGGTACTGGTTTCCCCATTGATAGACATAATACTGCTCATGCATTAGGTTTTAGTGCGCCCACGGCAAATTCATTAGATTCAGTTTCTGATCGTGATTTTGCATTAGAGTTTTTAAGTGCATCATCAATTTGCGCTACTCATTTATCTCGTTTCGCAGAAGAGTTAGTTATTTGGTCTTCTGCTCAGTTTAAGTTTGTTACTTTATCTGATAAATTTAGCACGGGTTCGTCTATTATGCCTCAGAAAAAAAATCCAGATGCTGCGGAGTTAATTCGAGCTAAAGTTGGCCGTATTACAGGATCGTTAGTGGGGCTTTTAATGGTTATGAAAGGCCTACCATTAGCATATTCAAAAGATATGCAAGAAGATAAAGAGCAGGTATTTGACGCCTCTGACAGCCTGATGTTAGCACTCGCAGCAATGACTGGAATGGTATCAGATATGAAGCCTAATATTGCATCTCTTGAAAGTGCAGCCTCATCAGGGTTTTCAACAGCTACTGATTTGGCTGATTGGTTGGTTCGAGACTTGGGAATGCCATTTAGAGAAGCACATCATATTACTGGAGCTTTGGTAGCAAAAGCAGAGGAAAAAGGGTGTGATCTTCCTGATTTAAGCCTTAAAGAAATGCAAAAAGAAAATGAAAAAATTAACGCTGATGTATTCAATTTTTTAGGAGTTCAAAATTCTGTTGCAAGTCGTCAAAGTTATGGTGGAACAGCTCCTAAACAGGTGCGAAAGCAGATAGCTCGGTGGAGAGAAATTCTATCATGATTTATAAACTATTTTTTGCATTAGTATTAATTACAAGTATCAACGGTTGCGGGATAAAAGGTGATCCTTTGCCCATTGGTGAGGGTGTATCATGTCTTTCATGCGATTAATTTATTTAATTTTAGCTATACTGGGTGGCATTAAACCTATGATGCATTTTTTAGCATGGTTTAATGAATTTGGTTATTCATGGGCTGGAATTGTTTCTGCATGGACTGTTAATGAAGCAGCTCGAGGTCTAATGTGGGATTTAACAATTTCTGCTTCTGTCTTAACAATTTGGATGGCTGTAGAAGTAATTGCTCGCAAAGATTGGTGGGTTTTCATAGTATGCTTTATCGCAACTTTTGGCGTTGGTGTTTCGTGTGGCTTGCCACTATATTTATTCTTGCGCTCGCGCTCTATTAAGTAGGTAATTATGGATCATTTTATATACCGCAACGGTATTTTGCATGCTGAAGATGTAGCTATAACAGAAATTGCAGCTGCAGTTGGCACACCTTTTTATGTTTATTCACAGGCTACTTTAACGCGTCATTTTCGAGTATTTGATGAAGCTTTGAATGGAATGAATCACCTTATTTGTTATGCAATGAAAGCAAATTCAAACATTGCCATTTTAAAGATCTTAGGGGATTTAGGCGCTGGAATGGATGTTGTTTCTGGTGGTGAATATCTACGGGCTAAAGCAGCAGGCATATCTGGGGATAAAATTGTATTTTCTGGCGTTGGTAAAACTCGTGAAGAAATGGCATTAGCTATAAAGAATGGTATCCGACAATTTAATGTTGAAAGTGAAGCGGAATTAAAAGTATTAAATGAAGTAGCTTTATCACTGGGCGCAATAGCTCCTATTACGTTGCGTGTGAATCCAGATGTTGATGCTAAAACACATGCTAAAATAGCCACTGGTAAATCTGAAAACAAATTTGGTATTCCAATTTCAAAGGCACAAGAAGTTTATTCAATAGCAGCATCTATGGAGGCAATTGATGTTGTCGGTATTGATGTTCACATTGGTTCACAATTAACAGATTTAGAACCCTTCAGGTTGGCGTATAAAAAAGTTGCTGAATTAACAAAAGTATTAAGACAAGACGGCCATAATATTAGACGTTTAGATTTAGGCGGTGGTTTGGGAATACCCTATGAAAGTTCCAACCAGTCACCACCGCTACCTGAAGATTATGCAAAAGTTATTCATGAAACTGTTGGTGATCTTGATTGTGAAATCGAAATTGAACCTGGTAGATTATTAACTGGAAATGCTGGTTTAATGGTGTCGTCTGTAATATATAATAAATCCGGTGAAGGGCGTGATTTTATGATTGTTGATGCTGCAATGAACGATCTCATACGACCAGCTTTGTATGAAGCTTATCATGAAATTATTCCTGTTATTGAATCTACTGAGAATTCTGAAACACAAGATTATGATATTGTTGGCCCAGTATGTGAAACTGGTGATACATTTGCAAATAAAAGAGCATTAACTCCAGTTGCTGATGGTGAGATGGTTGCATTCCGCTCAGCAGGTGCGTACGGCGCCGTTATGGCATCTGAGTATAATACACGACCACTTATACCTGAGATTTTAGTGCACGGAGATCAATTTTCTATAATACGAGATCGCCCAAGTATCGAAGCTATAATAAAAAGAGATATTATTCCTGACTGGCTCTAATCCTCATTTAAGTGAAGATTAATCGTTTGATTTTATAAATTTATCAATTTGTGGAACAGCAAATTCCATGTAGCTATTTTTTATGTTTGAAAAAACATAAGTGACCTTTGATTTATATATTTTTAAAGAATTTTCAGCTTGAGGGATATGTTTTGATATTTCTGGAGCAAAAACATATGTGCCACTTGCAATTGTTAAAATAAGAAATACTCCAATTATTAATTTAGAAAATTTATTGCTATAAAGTTTAATACCATTTTTAGAAGACTTAGATTTGTTTTGTTTTGAAGATAGCATCCTGATAGAGCTATTAGCCTCTATTTTTAGATTAAGTTTTTGAAGGTCTTTCTTTGATATATTAAGTTTTTTAGAAGTAAGGCTCCGAGCTTTATTCAGACTTTTTGTATTTTTTGAATACGCTGCTTCTTCTTGGAGTATAGATTGAATGTCAGATGATACTTGGGGGTGAAGTTTATTAACCTTAATGTTTTTATTCCCAATTTTTTCTTGTGTTCTAGGAAAAGTATATTTCCAAATTTCCAAACAGTTTGTGCATTGTACAATATGTTCAATTTCTAAAGCTATATTTTCAGAAATATTATATTGTGCGTCACAGTTTGGACAATCTATCTGCATATTGCGCTCTGTTTTATTTATAATATGTTTTGTTTAATTAATTCGCATATTATAGGATGAAATAAGAAATTTTCGTTTGGTTATTATAGTTACCATATTATGCTTTACTTTATAGTCCAATATAGAATCTTAAAATAAAGATTGTTTATAGATTTGGCAATCATATGAAACTAATTGTAAGGAGTATCTAATTGGTTGTTGTACAGTTTCTATTATCTATAATATTTATATTTTCAATGTACCTATCAATGACATTATTTGCGGTCTTGGGAGCTATACCAGCACTGGTATCGCGGAAAGCAACATACTGGGTTGTCAGGAATTTTGCTGGCTCTGTTGTGTTTTTAGCAAGGATCATCTGTGGTCTAAAAGTTGAACTAAGAGGTCAAATACCAACTGGAAACGTAGTTATAGCATCAAAGCATCAAAGTTTTTTTGATGTTATCTTACATGCTTACTATCTAAAAAATGTGAATTTTGTGATGAAGCAAGAGTTAACTTATTTTCCAATTATTGGATTTTATGGAAAAAGACTTGGAGTAGCGCCTGTTCGAAGAGGAGGTAAAGGAAAAGCAGTTTCTCAAATGTTATCTGGTTTGGAAAGAAACGATGGAGATACGCAACTTGTAATTTACCCTCAAGGAACACGGGTCGCTCCTGGGAAAGTCATGCCTTATAAAGTGGGTGCTGCTGTAGTTTGCCAACGTATGAACCGGAGGTGTATATTGGCTGCAACAAATGTGGGAATGTACTGGCCAAAACATAGCTTACTACGTAAGCGAGGAACTGTAATTTTAGAATATTTAGATGAAGTGCCAAGTGGTCTAAAAACTAAAAGCTTCGTGAGATATATTGAGGAAAATATTGAAAATGCTTCTAATGCTCTAATAGAGGAAGCTATTTCAAAATAAGGATGTCTTTCTAATGGAATTTATAAAAACAATTGACGAACTTGAAAAAATTTATGGTCCACCAAGTATTGCTTCAATTAAAAAAGTATCAAATCGGATAACACCAACTTACCGAAAATGGATAGAAGCATCGTCTTTGTGTACCTTAGCGACTGTGGGGCCTAATGGTGTTGATGCCAGTCCAAGGGGAGATGACACTAACGTTGTTCTTGAATTAAACGATAAAAATTTATTGATACCAGATTGGAGAGGAAATAATCGTATAGATAGTTTAAAAAATATTGTGCGAGATCCAAGAGCTGCTTTAATGTTGATTATAGGTGGTTCAAACATTGTAATTCGGATTAACGGAATGGCTCAAGTTACTTTGGATAAAGAATTAATAGAATTATTTGAAAAAAACAAAAATAAACCTCGTTCTATTATTATATTTGAAATTGAAGAAATATATTTTCAATGTGCCAAAGCATTGAACCGATCTAAAATTTGGAAAAATGATAGTTGGCCAGAACTTGCAGATTTACCCACTGCTGGGCAAATATTAGAAGAGATGACTGATTCAGAAGTTGATGGTGGCAAATATGGCCACTCTTGGCCAAAAAAATCTGAAGAAACCCTCTGATAGGATATTAAAGAAATTTTATTTTCTGATAAACTAGAGTGATTTTGAACCTAAATCTAAGAATTTTTGTCTGCGCTCTTTTAATAGTAAGTCCGGTTTTTTGGATTGGAGCTCCTTTAAAGCTTCAGCTATACTTTTTCTGACTACTTTATATGTTTCTTTATGGTCTCTTTGTGCTCCACCAAGTGGCTCTTTCATTACTTTATCAGCAACACCAAGTTTCTTTAAATCCTGCGCAGTAAGACGAAGCGCTTCGGCAGCTTCTCGCATTTTCTCTGAATCTTTCCATAAGATTGACGCACATCCTTCTGGAGAAATAACAGAGTAAACAGAATGTTCTAACATTAAGAGCTTATCAGCAGTTGCAAAAGCTACTGCACCACCTGACCCACCTTCACCTGTTATGATGGATATTAAAGGCACACGAACTTGCAGACATTTTTCTGTAGATCTTGCTATAGCTTCGGATTGGCCACGCTCTTCTGCGCCCTTTCCAGGGTATGCACCAGGTGTGTCGACTAAAGTAATAATTGGCAAACCAAACTTATCAGCCATTTCCATTAATCTGATTGCTTTTCTGTAGCCTTCTGGACGTGCCATGCCAAAATTACGTTGGATGCGAGTTGTAGTATCATACCCTTTTTCATGTCCAATAATTACGATTGGTTGATCTTCAAAGCGAGCTAAGCCACCCATTACTGCTGCATCATCTGCAAAATTTCTGTCTCCTTGAAGAGGAGTATATTCTGTAAATAGTTCTTGGATATAATCTTTGCAGTGTGGACGATCTTGATGGCGTGCAACTTGACATTTTCGCCATGGATTAAGATTTTTATACAATTCTTGAAGCATACTTTGTGCTTTTTTATCAAGCGCATTGGCTTCAGCATCTACATTTACGCCATCTTCAGATTTTTCAGCCATTGCCCGCAATTCAGCAGCTTTACTTTCAATTTCTGCAAGTGGTTTTTCAAATTCTAGGTAGTTTTGCATAAAAATTTTCTTTATCTGTTTGTGATATATTACATATGGCAAAGTGTCTGGATAATTGCAACGCCCAAGAGATTACTGCAAATCATTGAATGCAACTTCTAATCTCTTCATGGCTTTTTTTAAGTCTGCACGTTGAGTTGCAAAATTAAAACGTAAAAAAGTTTCACCACCTGTTCCAAATGTATCTCCATGACTTGAAGCTATTAGAGCTTGTTTTTGCACGCGATTAATATAATCAGTTTTAGGCATTCCAGTGCCTGAGAAATCCACCCAGGATAAGTATGTTGCTTCTAATTGCATTGATTTAACACCTGGAATTTTTTTTATAGTTGCATCAAGTATTTTTCTGTTTCCATCCAAATATATACACAATTCATCGACCCACTTATCACCATATGTATATGCAGCTTCGGCCATATATAATCCAAATGAATTAGGTGAAGTTCCTGTTGCTTTAAGAGTTTTCGCAAATTTTGAACGCAGTTTTTCATCAGCTATTATTACATTCCCGGTATGGCAACCTGCTATATTAAAAGTTTTAGTAACAGCAGTCATCATAACTAACCGATTTGAGATCTCTGGAGCTGCTATGGGCATCACAGTGTGGTCAGAACTAAAAGTTAAATCGTGATGTATTTCATCAGAAATGAGAATTAAATTATGTTTTTCTGCAAATTCTGCTACTTGTTTAAGTTCATTAATTGACCAAATGCGCCCACCTGGATTATGTGGTGAGCACAGAATAATCATTTTTGTATTGCTGTCCATTTGTGCATCATATTTGTCAAAATTCATTACATAACGCCCATCACTTATTTCTAATTCACATTCAATAACTTTTCGATCAGCTGCATCTATTACCCTAGAAAAAGCGTGATATACTGGTGTAAATAAAACTATACCATCACCGACATTTGTGAAGGACTGGACACATAAAGCCGTTCCATTTACGAGCCCATGGGTAGAAAAAATATGATCTGGGTCCACATCCCAATTATGTCGTCGGTCCATCCAACCTACAATGGCTTCACGGTAACTTTTATCATTGCCGTAATATCCATATACACCTTGTTTAGCCATCAATGATAAAGCATTATTAACTTCAATTGGTGGTTCAAAATCCATATCGGCTACCCACATTGGTGTGCCTTTTGTGGGATCAACCCCATAATTTTTTTCCATCATATCCCATTTATCAGAATGTGTATTAATACGATTTATTTTTTTATCAAAATTCATATTGTGCATTTCCTTGATGTTGGATGACTTTGTATTTTCTTAGTAAACTATACTAAGTCCCACAAAATGTTTTATAATTGGAGTTTACCATAATTGGTGGGTTTGAATAGATTTCTTTACCAGGCCTTTCATCGAAGGGGCTAGTGACTATTTCTAAAAGTTGTTGAAACTGTGAATAGTCGTCTTCCAACTCTGCTGCGCTTAGAGCTGCTTCAACTAAATGATTTCTGGGGATAAATATGGGATTTTCTTTGCGAATATTTGTTGCTAAATTTGTCTCAATTGAACTACGTTTATTAAATATATTAATCCATTCATCCAAATTTTTTGTGTCTAAATAAAGATTGCGTAGTTTAGTGGGGTTGCCCTCTGCTAAGTCAGCCAATGCACAAAATGATTGGGTAAAATCGACTTGGTTATTTGTCATAGTTTCAAAAAAATTATCAAATAATTCAGCATCATTCTCTTTATTTTTCTTAAAGCCAAATTTTCTACGCATTTCCTTGAGCCAAAATTTTTCATATGTAACAGAAAAATTTTCTATTATTTCTGTAGCGGCTTCAATTGCCTTGTTTGTATCACTGTTTATTAATGGTAGTAATGTTTCTGCTAGTCTAGCCATATTCCATCTGGCAATAAGTGGTTGATTAGAGAATGCATATCTACCATTTCTATCTATTGATGAAAAAACGGTTTTTGGGTCGTAAAAATCCATGAATGCACATGGCCCATAATCGATAGTCTCACCTGATAATGTTGTATTATCTGTATTCATAACACCATGAATAAAACCTAAGCCTATCCATTTTGATATTAAATAAGCTTGGTTATCAGCTACATTTCTTAATAATTCTAAGTATGGATTTTCATGATTTTTGGCATCTGGATAATGACGATCTATAGTATAATCAGCAAGTTTTTTTAGTTTACTATTTTCTTGCATGGAAGCAAAAAATTGAAATGTCCCAATTCGAATATGACTACTTGCAGTTCGGGTTAAAATTGCGCCTTTTTTATTGGTGTCTCTTTGAATATTTTCTCCAGTAGAAACAGCGGCTAATGCTCTAGTTGTAGGCACCCCAAGTGCATACATTGCTTCAGAAACTAAATATTCTCTTAAGACTGGACCTAGTCCAGCTTTGCCGTCACCATTTCTAGAAAATGGTGTTCGCCCGGAGCCTTTTAATTGGATATCAATTCTTTTCCCTTTTTTAGATATTACTTCACCAAGAAGAAGTGCTCTACCGTCACCAAGCTGTGGGTTAAAATGCCCGAACTGATGCCCAGCATAAATTTGAGCAAGAGTGTTTGCACCTTTGGGTTTTTCGCTTCCAGAAAAAACCTTGGGTAAATCTATATTTTTTGAGTCGATTCCTAACTGATCTGCAAGCTTCTTATTAAACTTAATCAATTTTGGATTGGGAGGACTATCTGCATCACATTCTGCATAAAAATCATTAAGTTTGTTAAAATATGTATTATCAAATTGCATTTAAAAATCTTGCATTAATTTAAAGTTAAGTGAATTCTAGGATGTCTGGATCATTACTTAAAGTAAATTAATTCATATTATTTAATAATTTTAGATAGTAAGCTGTATTAACATATGCTTATAACTTGAACATATACTTACTTTAACATAAATCCGTCGTATGTCATTATTACCTATTCTTTTACATCCTGACCCGAGACTTAAAAAGCTATGTGTTCCTGTACAATCTGTAGATGCAGAAACTAGAAAACTGGCTGATTCGATGATCGAGACAATGTATGATGCACCAGGCGTTGGCTTGGCTGCTCCTCAAGTTGCTTCAGATGCAAGGATATTTGTCATGGATTGTACTGATAGTGAATCTGATAACCAACCGTTAGTACTAATAAATCCTGAAATTATTTCGGTTTCTGAAGAGTTAAACACATATTCTGAAGGTTGCTTATCATTACCTGATTTGTTTGAAGATGTTGAAAGACCAAAGCAAGTTAGGATGTCATTTCTAGATATTGATGGGAAAAAACATGATGAGCTTTTTGATGGTCTCTGGGCTACATGTGCACAACATGAATTAGACCATTTAAATGGAGTTTTATTTATTGATCATTTGAGTAGAATGAAGCGATCAATGATGACAAAGAAAATGGTTAAATTGAAAAAAGAATTGGCACTGACTTAATGGCTATTAAAAAGTTTATTCGGTACCCCGATAAACGTTTATCAGTAAAATGTGAGCTTATAAGTTCTGTAACTGATAAAGACCATGAAGTATGGAAGAATATGTTTGACAGCATGTACAATATGCCTGGTATTGGTCTTGCTGCATGCCAAATCGGCATTTTGCGATCTTTGGCTGTTGTCGATGTTGGAGATGGTAAAATTGAACCATTTGAAATGGCTAATCCAAAAATATTATATTCTTCTGGTGTTTACGTAGAGAATCAAGAAGGAAGTCCAAATCTTCCAGGTGTATGGGCAAAAATAAAACGTCCGAGGGCTGTAACAGTCAGCTATATTAATAAAAATGGGAATCAAATTGAGCGAGATTTTGTTGGGCTTTGGGCAGTTTCAGTGCAACATCAAATTGACCATCTAAATGGGAAAATGTTTTTTGAACATTTGAGTTCTACAAAGCGTAAGATGTTAATAAATAAATCGCAAAAGTTGTCAAAGCAAGGATTGAAATAATGCGAATAATTTTTATGGGCTCTCCAGAGTTTTCTGTACCTATTTTGAATTCTATTATTTCTGCGGGCCATGATATTATAGCTGTTTATTGTCAGCCGCCCCGTCCAGCAGGACGTGGCAAAAAGGAACGATTAACACCAGTTCATAGTCGTGCGCTTGAATTAGGATTGGATGTAAGGCATCCAATAAACTTTAAAAGTAAAGAAGCAGTTTCTGACTTTGCTGCCTTAAAGGCAGACATAGCAGTTGTTGTCGCATATGGGTTAATATTACCTCAAGAAATCCTGGATTCAGTCGATAAAGGTTGTTTGAATATTCATGCAAGCCTTCTGCCTAGGTGGCGGGGCGCTGCTCCTATACATCGTGCAATAATTTCTGGAGATACTAGTACTGGAATATGTATCATGCAAATGGATGCCGGCCTCGATACAGGTGATGTTCTTTATCACAAAGAAACTGAAATATTACAATCTGATACAACAGCGATTTTGCATGATCGATTAGCTTATATTGGTTCACAATGTATTGTAGATGTACTCAAAAAATATGATTTTTTTGAAGCAGTTCCTCAATCAAATACAGGAATTATTTATGCTTCAAAAATTGACAAAAATGAATCCAAGATTGACTGGAATAAATCTGCTATTGAGATTGATCGACAAATTAGAGGATTATCACCATTTCCAGGGGCGTGGTTTGATGATGGAGAGCAAAGAATTAAAGTATTAATGAGTGAGGTTGTTGAGGGCTCTGGTTATCCAGGAGAAATAATAGATCAGCTATCTGTAGCTTGTCAAAATGGGGTTATAAAATTAAATCGACTTCAAAGGCCTGGCAAAGGTGTGATGGATGCAAAAGTTTTTTTACTTGGATACAATTTCCCAAATAAAAAGGTATACTAAACCTTAAAGGGTTCCATACCATTTCGAGCTAGCTCATCTGCTTGTTCATTTTCTATATGACCAGCATGCCCTTTAATCCATTCCCAATTTACATCATGTTGCTTTGTTGCTTTTTCTAAACGTTTCCAAAGCTCTTCGTTTTTTACTGCTTTTTTTGCAGAAGTTTTCCATCCATTTTTTTTCCATCCAAAAATCCATTTTGTAATGCCATCTTTTACATATGAACTGTCTGTAACTATCGTAATTTTACTTGGTTTATCTAAAGCTTCTAATGCCATAATAGCAGCAGTTAATTCCATTTGATTATTAGTGGTTTCTGCAGCGCCACCTGATAAAGATCTTGTTTTAATGATATTATCATCCTGTTTAGCAAGTAATAATACCCCCCATCCTCCAGGGCCAGGATTTCCTGAGCATGCACCATCAGTGTAAGCATAAAGTTTAGGCATAAGCAGTCACGATCATAAAAGGTTCGATTGCGCCTGTCATTGAAAGTGTTCCATTCATATCCAAGCGTTGTGTGTTTATACTAAAGCCTGATGAAATTAGAAGGGAATTTAATTCTTCAGGTTGGTAATATGTATAATTACGCCCTAAAGTATCGCGCATTTCCCCATTCCCTATTTTTAATCCAATATGCAAATAACCATTTTCTTTTAAAGATGTATGAATCTTTTTTAAATTTATTAACATTTCAGATCGAGGGGCATGAAGTAAAGAAAAGTTCGCCCATACCCCATCATATAAATTTATATCAGACAATTCTTTAAATTCAGCTTTTATTGCTTTAACATTAAATAAATTATTTGCAATATTTACCATCTCTTGGCTACCATCAAAGGCATAGACTTTTAGACCTGCAGCTTGCATTATTGCAGAAGAGTTTCCTGGTCCACAGCCATAATCTAATACTGTTCCACCAGGCTTAATTGTCTCCATGAATGATTTAAGATCAGAATCTGGTTCTGCATTGCATACCATATCAAGGTAAGATTTTGCAGACGCGTCATAATAATTAATAGTTTCAATATCCAAATTTAAGCTCTTTAAATATTTATGGGTATAAAAAATTTGAAAAAAGTAATATTCCAAATACAGTAATAGAAAGAGGTACTCTTAATTTTAGCCACCAATCTGGGGTTAATTCTAATTTAGTAAAATATATATCAATAGGTAATAGAAAAATAAAGCCAATGCCAATTAAAGGTATTAATAGCTCATTCAAATAAAGATATATTATTAAAACATAAATTGTAGGAAGTATTGAAAGTATATACGGAAGCGCTGCCTGATTTTTTGCATTGGCGGCAAACCCCCAAAATGTTCCTGACATAAAACATAAAATAATTATTGAATAAATAATTTGGATTTCTAAACCAGTTGTTTTGAAATTTTTTTCAAGAAAATTATAAAATATTGGATGAAGTAATGAAAGAAGGGCAATACAAAATGGAATTAATCCAAGTATTCCCAATATTTTTGCAGGCTTTGGTATTGTTGCTTTCATGTTATTCACGCAACACTCTTGGTACTTTAAACTCTATATTTTCTACTGCTGTTTCAACAGTTTTTTGTGTAACATTGAAGCGGTTTGATATTGCTGATATTACCTCATTAATTAATATTTCTGGGGCAGATGCTCCAGCGGTTATGCCTATAGATTTAATTCCTTGTAATGCTCGCCAGTCAATATCAGATGCTCTTTGAACCATTTGAGAATAATTGCATCCTGATGACTTTCCAACCTCTACAAGCCGTCTTGAGTTTGAGGAATTTGGAGCGCCAATCACTAATAAAGCTTCAACCTTGGGAGCAACTGCTTTAACAGCTTCCTGACGATTTGTTGTAGCATAACATATATCTTCCTTGTGAGGCCCAACAATGTTTGGAAAGCGAGATTTAAGCTTTTCAACAATTTCAATTGTATCATCTACAGAAAGTGTTGTTTGTGTAATGTAAGCAAGTTTATTTTTATCTCGTGGATTTACCTTAGAAACATCTTCTGGAGTTTCAACTAAAAGGACTTCCCCATTTGGCAACTGTCCCATTGTTCCAATAGTTTCAGGATGGCCATGATGTCCAATCATTACCATTTGTAAACCATTCGAATAGTGGCGCTCAGCTTCGATATGGACTTTACTAACTAGAGGGCAGGTAGCATCTACAAAAATCATATTACGTGCATTTGCCGCAGCTGGGACAGATTTTGGTACCCCATGTGCTGAAAAAATAACAGGCCTATCATTAGGACATTCTTCAAGTGTTTCAACAAAAATAGCACCCATAGAGCGTAATTCATCAACTACATATTTATTATGGACTATTTCATGCCTAACAAAAATGGGAGCTCCCCATTTCTCAAGTGCCATTTCAACAATCTTAATAGCGCGATCTACGCCAGCACAAAAACCTCGCGGGGCTGCAAGATAAAGTTCTATATTTGGTTTTATCATGATGATATTTTAAACAACTATTTCAAGGTTATACAATGCATTTTAAGTAATATTAATTTTTTACATTTAAATAAATATTATTAATTTGGTTTTATTACGTCTCGTAATTCTTCTAGGTCAATATAGTTATCTGCTTGCCTACGAAGTTCATCTGCAATCATAGGGGGGTTTGAACGCGTAGTAGATACTACTGAAACGCGGACGCCTTGGCGCTGTAATGATTTAACTAATGCTTGAAAATCACCATCTCCTGAAAATATGACAATGTGATCAATACGAGGCGCTATTTCCATTGCATCAATCGCTAATTCAATATCCATATTTCCTTTGATTCTTTTTTGACCAACAGAATCAGTAAATTCTTTTGCAGGTTTTGAAACTATTGTGTAACCGTTGTATGTTAGCCAATCTACCAGTGGTCGAAGAGGAGAGTTTTCTTCATTTTCAATTAGTGCGGTGTAATAATAGGCTCTGAGTAGCTTACCTCGTTTGATAAATTCATTTCTCAGTTTTTTGTAATCAATATCGAGATCTAGAGCTTTAGCTGATGCATTAAGATTTGATCCATCAATAAATAGTGCAGTTCTTTCATCACTATAATTCATACTATATCTCCTATTAAGTTATGATTAAAAATAATTGTTTATTTATAGTATAAAATATTTAAAAACAGGCTTAACCATTAACCAGTAGAATTTATTAATCAATATATAATGTTAAAAAATAACTCAAAAAAAGTATTAATAGCAATGGGCTCTAATGCCTCTGATGATTTACAAGAATCATATGATTTGATTCTGGATGGCTTAAAAAAACTTTCTAGCGGTGTAATTAGTAATATTATGGTAAGTAAATTTTATAAAACGCCTGCATTCCCTATTGGAGCAGGGCCTGATTTTATTAATTGTGCACTTTCAGCGAATACAAACTATCTACCAGAAGATCTATTAAATCAATTACATTTAATTGAGCATGATTTGGGCAGAACCAGGCTAAAGCGTTGGGCACAAAGAACTCTTGATATTGATTTACTAGATTTTGAATCATACATTATTCCTAATAAAAAATATGTAAATGAGTGGTTAAATATGCCACTTGATAGTCAAAAAATTAGATCCCCTGAACAATTAATTTTACCCCATCCACGTATCCAGGATAGATCCTTTGTTTTGATACCATTGAACGATATTGAACCTAATTGGGTGCACCCAATATTAAATAAGTCCACACATGAAATGCTAGGTGAATTATCTACAGATGAAACAATTGGGATTAGTTGTTTTACCTAATTAGATTGCTTGAACTGCTCTTGCCATTTTGATCAAAACACCGTATGTAACGGCTTTCTTAATATACCAAAAACTTGGAGTTTCCTGATGGCACGTGTAACAGTAGAAGATTGTGTTGATAAAGTACCAAATCGTTTTGACTTGGTGATGTTGGCTGCGCATCGTGCACGCGAAATATCTTCAGGGTCAGAATTAACCGTACCTAGAGACAATGACAAAAACCCAGTTGTTGCACTACGCGAAATAGCAGATGAAACACTAAGTGCAGCAAACTTACATGAAGCAGCTGTTCAAAGTTATCAAACACAGATTGAAGTCGATGAACCTGAAGAAGATGAAATGGCTTTATTAATGGGTGGCGCAGATGACGAGCCTGATGATGGCATGAATGATGAAAATTTATTACGTTCGCTTATGGAAGCTCAGGAAGCAAAGTAAATGCGCCTCTGCCTATTTGCAGGAGCTGTCTAAATGATCGATATCCAAACGCTTGTTGATCATGTACGTACATACAATCCGAAATGTAATGAAGACCTCATACGCCGTGCTTATGAATATGGTAAAATAAAACATGCGAAACAGAAGCGCCAATCAGGTGAGTTGTATTTTACACATCCTATAGAAGTTGCAATTATACTAGCTGGGCAAAAGCTTGATGATGATACTATTGTTACAGCATTACTTCATGATACTTTAGAAGATACGGATGCAACATTAAATGAATTATCAGATTTATTTGGTAACGAAATTGCCCAATTAATTGATGGTGTAACAAAGTTAACGAATTTAGAGCTTTCTTCAGTTCAAGCAAAACAAGCTGAAAACTTTAGAAAACTATTACTCGCAATGTCTCAAGATTTGCGAGTTTTATTGGTTAAGCTAGGTGATAGATTGCATAATATGCGAACTATCAAGCATATGCGCCCAGAAAAGCAAGTTAGTAAAGCACGTGAAACCATGGATATATTTGCTCCACTCGCAGGCCGAATGGGTATGCAATGGATGCGTGAAGAATTAGAAGATCTAGCTTTTAAAGTATTAAATCCTGAAGCCCGCAGTTCAATAATTCGTCGATTTATTAATTTAAGAGATCAATCCGAAGATTTAATACCTTCAATTATAAAAGATATTCGTGCATTATTATCCGCTAATGAAATTCAAGCTAGTATTACAGGGCGAGAAAAAAAACCATATTCTATTTGGAGAAAGATGGAAGAAAAGCAGCAAAGTTTCTCTAGGTTATCTGACATTTATGGCTTTAGGATCATTACGGAAAATGAAGATAATGCATATCGCGCATTAGGGGCTGTACATCAGAGGTGGACTGGAGTTCCTGGGCGTTTTAAGGATTATATATCAGCGCCTAAATCAAATGGATATAGATCAATTCATACTACAGTAGCTGGGCGTGATGGTAAGTTAGTTGAAATTCAAATTCGTACTCGTGAAATGAATGAGGTAGCAGAAGTAGGTGTCGCAGCGCATTGGTCATATCGTGATGGGATGAGAGCTAAAAACCAGTTTACTGTAGATCCACTATCTTGGCTATCGAGTTTAGCAGTTCGAATTGAGAATGAAGAAGATGATTACGAAGAATTTTTAGAACATGTGAAATTAGAAATGTTTTCGGATCAAGTTTTTTGCTTTACGCCAAAGGGTGATGTAATTCAATTACCACGTGGGGCGACGCCGATTGATTTTGCATTTGCCATACATACAAGAATTGGATCAACTTGTGTAGGTACTAAAGTAGATGGTCGTAGGGTCCCATTATGGACGCGCTTACGAAATGGACAGTCTGTAGAAATACAAACTGCAACAGGGCAAAGACCTCAAGCAACATGGATAGATATCGTAATTACTGGGCGTGCAAAATCAGCTATACGTCGCGCTTTGCGTGAAGATCATCAAGCAGGGTATATTAAACTTGGGCGAGAATTAGCACGTGTTGCTCTAGAACATGTAGGTAAGAAAGCAACTGATAAAGCGCTTATGACGGCAGCTAAAAAACTTGGTTTAAAAGATTATAAGCAAGTTTTACTAAAACTTGGCAGTGCAGAACTTATGGGAGTAGAACTTGTAGAGGCACTATATCCCTCATTACTTCAAAAATCTGAAAATAATATAAGTAAATCTGCAGCAAAAATAATTGGCTTGGATGCTGATCAATATATTGAAGGAGCATCTTGTTGCCAGCCTCTGCCTGGCGAAAGGATAGTTGGAATTGCTACACGTGGTAAGGGAGTTTCAGTACATTCTATTCATTGTGACACATTAATTGAATATGAAGATCAAACTGATCGTTGGATTGATTTAACTTGGACAAAAGGTCATAGCGAGACTGTGAACAAAGTTACTATTGAAGTGACAATGGCTAATTTTAGTGGTGTTTTAGGGCGAATTTGTATCTTAATATCTGAACAAGATAGTAATATCATTGATATGCATTTTAGTGATAGAAAGCAGGACTTTTATCGAATTGCTATTGATATTCAAGTTAGGGACGTGGAACATCTGGAAAATATTATTACCGCAGTTGAGGCAGATTCAGATGTTGCTCAAGTCTTACAGTCTCGACGACATCAGGTTACACTAGAAAAATAAATAATATAATATTAAGGTAGATTATTAATCTAATGTTTAAACGCCGCACACCGCTATCTTACTTTCAATGGTTTAAGGAGGGGGTCTATCCTCGTTCTGGATGGCGACGTGTTATTAATTATACTAGCTATCGACTAAAGCGCCTTCCTGATACTCCACATAGAATTGCCCTAGGATTTGCATGTGGAGCATTTGCAAGTTTTTCACCATTATTTGGTTTACACTTTTTTTTAGCGGCATTTCTTGCAATTATTTTTCGCGGCAATGTGCTTTCTTCATTGATGGGAACTTTCTTTGGTAATCCAGTAACATTCCCCATAATTGGAGTTGTTAGTTATCAGACTGGATTATTCATAATGGGCATGGGTCCTGAAGAAACTGCATGGCAAACAATTAGATTTGGAATTAGTGAAGCTTTTAGTAGTATTTGGAGTGGAATTAAATTTCTATTTGGATATGGCCCAACTGAGTGGGATGGATTTGTAGATTTTTTCCATATTGTGTTTATTCCTTACTTTTTTGGTGGTTTATTACCGGGATTTATAACGGCTATAGTTATTTATTTTGTGTCAAAGCCGTTGGTAAATGCATACCAGCATCGACGTCGTGGACGTCTTATAGAAAAAATTAAAGAAATCCGTGAAAAAAGAGAAGCCGAAAATTCAAAAAAAGATATATAAAAGTAAAGAATACTTTTAACTTAAAAAAATGATTCAAATTGAATATAATTATAGGACATTGCAATGGTGAAATCATCTTCAAATTCTTTGCGTTTGGGCGTTAATATTGATCATGTAGCAACAGTAAGAAATGCACGTGGTGGAAAGTATCCTGATCCATTAAGAGCTGCGCTTTTAGCTGAGACAGCTGGTGCGGATGGTATTACAGCACATTTACGAGAGGATAGACGCCATATAACCGATAAGGACATTGAATTATTAATAGATGGATTAAATGTTCCTTTGAATTTTGAAATGGCTGCTACAAAAGAAATGCAAGAAATTGCACTACGTCATATTCCACATGCAGTTTGTATTGTCCCTGAGAAACGTGAGGAACGTACAACAGAAGGCGGGTTAGAAGTCGCACGAGAAGAGAATAAAATAGGTGATTTCATTGCACCATTACGTGAAGCTGGTTGTAGAGTATCAATATTTATTGCTGCTGATAAAAGGCAAATTGAAAGTGCTGCAAGAATTGGTGCGCCTGTAATAGAATTACACACTGGTGCTTATTGTGATGCACATGCAGAGGGTAGAGTGGAAGACTGCAAAATTGAATTAAAGCGATTAAGTGAAATGTCTGAATATGCAAACAAGCTTGGACTAGAAGTCCATGCAGGGCATGGTTTAACTTTTGATTGTGTTAAACCTATTGCTGCTTTTCCTCAAGTAATGGAGTTAAACATTGGCCATTTTTTGATTGGTGAAAGTATTTATATTGGCCTTGAAGCGTCGATAAAAAAAATGCGTAAGTTAATGGATGATGCAAGACCATGATCTTAGGAATTGGAACTGATTTAGCAAATATAGATCGTATTCAAAAAACAATAGATAGATTTGGGCAAAGATTTAAAGATCGTGTATTTACTAATATAGAACAAAACAAAGCAGAAAAGCGTAAAGATGTAGCTGGAACTTACGCAAAGCGATGGGCTGCAAAAGAAGCATGCTCAAAAGCTTTAGGAACTGGTTTGGCTATGGGAATTTCTTGGAAAGATATGTCTGTATTGAATCTAAAGTCAGGACAACCAACAATGGAATTAACAGGTTGGGCGGCTAAAAAAATGGTTGATATGACGCCAGACGGCCATAAAGCTGTTGTTCATGTAACGCTGACCGACGATCACCCTTGGGCACAGGCATTTGTAGTTATTGAAGCATTGCCGTTATAATAATGACAGGTTGACTATAAGAGGGCATTAGCCCAAGAAACATCAAAACAAATTCAAGAGTTCAATATGGCAATTAAACAAAAAAAAGAAGATGGAATTGGTGAGTTAATTAAAACAGTGGTGTATGCATTGTTAATTGCGGGTGTTGTGCGCACACTTTTTTTTCAGCCATTTTGGATTCCATCGGGATCAATGAAGAATACCTTATTAATAGGTGACTTTATGTTTGTTAATAAAATGGCATATGGTTATTCGCGCCACTCATGCCCATTTTCCATGTGCCCTTTTTCAGGTCGTATATTCGGTAGTGAGCCTGAACGAGGTGATATAGTTGTTTTCAAGCACCCAACTACTCAAGTAGATTTTATAAAGCGGTTAATTGGAGTTCCTGGTGATCGAGTACAAATGAAAAATGGAACTTTATATTTAAATGGTAAATTAGTTCCACAAAAAAAAGCTAATTCTTTTATAGAAGTTAAGAGCCAGCAAGGTCCTATGAAAAATATTCCAAGATGTGCCAATGATCCTGTTGGTCTTGGGGCAGAATGTAAAAAAGATCTTGCAATAGAAACTTTGCCAAATGGCGTAGAACATAATGTTTTAAATATTTCAGAAACTTTTGCAGACAACACACCAGTTTTTACAGTACCTAAAGAGCAGTATTTCTTTATGGGAGATAACCGAGATAATTCTGGAGATAGTAGAATACCAGCTAATATCGGTGGAGTAGGGTTTGTACCTTTTGAGCAATTGATAGGAAGAGCAAACCGTGTGATTTTCTCATCTGCTGGCTCGAGAATTTTATATTTTTGGACATGGCGTAAAGATCGATTTTTTAAGGCTTTAAATTGAAGCCGGCTGCTGAATTAACTGCTTTTTCTGAGCGATTAGGTCATAATTTTAAAAAGCCTGAACTATTGATACAAGCAATGACACATTCTTCTTTATCATCCGCTACACGTGGCGATAATCAAAGGTTAGAATTTTTAGGCGACCGAGTTCTTGGTTTATCTATTAGTGATGCTTTATTTCATAAAGATTCCGATGCTCCAGAAGGTTTATTAGCGCCAAGGTTTAATGCCCTTGTACGCAAAGAAACATGTGCTCAAGTAGCGATTGAGATTAAACTTGGTGAAGCATTGAAAATGGGTAGGTCTGAAATGTTATCTGGTGGCCGCAGAAAAATAGCAGTACTTGGTGATGCAATGGAAGCTGTAATTGGTGCAGTTTATCTTGATGCAGGGTATGTAGTTGCTAGAGATATGGTTGTCCGTCTATGGGCAAACCATATAGATAATGCAGCACATGATGCTCGTGACCCAAAAACAATGTTGCAAGAATGGGCTCAAGCAAAAAAATTACCAACGCCTAAGTACATAGAAATTGGTAGATCTGGTCCTGATCACGCACCAATTTTTACAATTGAAGTAAGTATAGAAACAGGCCAAAGCGCAAGAGCGCAGGCACAATCAAAAAGAGCGGCCAGCCAAGAAGCTGCAGCAGGCCTTTTAGGTCAGTTAGAGAGTTAAAAATGATAGATACGAAATGTGGATTTGTAGCCTTAATCGGTGAACCAAATGCTGGAAAATCCACTTTAATGAATCGTATTGTTGGCGCAAAGGTGTCAATAGTCACACATAAAGTTCAGACTACTCGAGCTCGTATAAGGGGAATTGCTATGCAAGATAACTCCCAATTAGTTTTTGTTGATACGCCTGGATTATTTAAAACGAGAAGAAAATTAGATAAAGCAATGGTAGCTGCTGCTTGGACTGGTGCAGCAGATGCAGACATAGTTGTTTTAATTGTCGAAGCTCATCGTGGCATTACTGATGGTGTTGAGATGATAATAGAAGGCTTAGAAAAACGTGATGTAAAAGGTCAAAGGTTGGTATTGGCAATTAATAAGATAGATAGAATAAAATCTGATGCACTTTTAAGTTTGACCCAAAGTTTGAATGAAAGACTAAGTTTTGAAGAGACATTTATGATTTCTGCAGAAAAAGGTTACGGTGTCAAAGTACTCCAAGATTGGCTTTCTTTAAACTTACCTAAAGGACCTTATCTATACCCTGAAGACCAGATTGCTGATGTTCCAATGAGAATGATTGCAGCTGAGATGACGCGGGAAAAATTAATGCTAAGGCTTCATCAAGAATTACCATACACTTTAACGGTAGAAACAGAAAAGTGGGATGAAAAGAAAGATGGTTCAGTTCGAATTGAGCAAGTTATCTATGTTGCACGTGAAGGCCATAAAGGCATTGCTCTTGGTCCAAAGGGTGAAACAATTAAAAGTGTCTCAATGGCTTCTAGAAATGAACTTAAAGAAATGATGGGACGTGAAGTTCATTTATTCTTACAAGTTCGCGTAAGACCTAATTGGGAAAATGAAGCAGAGCGTTATACTGAGATGGGTTTAAACTTTAAAGATACAAAATGACTGCTCGACTAACTACAGATTTTTGGATTTCAGCATATCGAAGACGATTACAGCTTTTCGAAATACCTGCATTCGTTACAAATAAAGGTGATGCCGTTGCTGGAGCAATTTTAATTAAATTGAATACTCTTGATGGTATGGCAAAGCTTTTTCATAGAACTTTTGATGAAAACTTTAATCGTCAATGGACACTATTCTTGGAAGGCACAGAAATAGAAATAAATGAAACTATAATCGAGCAAATTAAATTTGATTCAGATCTTTGGGTTTTAGAAGTTGAAGACCGAAATGGAAGGCACTTACTGGACGATAAGAGTTTGAACGTCTAGCATATAAATAATGAATTGGACTAGCGAAGGAGTGATTGTATCTGTACGTAAGTATGGTGAAAACTCCGCTATAATTGATGTATTTACTCCAACACATGGGCGTCACTCAGGTGTAGTTAGAGGTGGTGCATCAAGAAAAATGGCAGCAACTTTACAACCTGGATCGCAAGTCAAGTTAGAATGGCGAGCACGTTTAGAAGAGCATTTGGGAAATTTTCGTGTAGAACAATTGGAGAGTCGTTCCGATATGTTTGATGATCGATTGAGACTTGCTGCTTTAAGTTCAATTTGTTCCATAATCAGTTTTTCTTTTCCAGATCGCATGCCACTAATTAGCCTTTATAAAAGCACTTTAAATTTAATGAACGTTTTAAATTTAAATGGTGATTGGAAACCACTTTATGCCCTATGGGAATTACAAGTGCTCGAAGAAATGGGGTTTGGCCTTGATTTAAAATCATGTGCTGTAACTGATGTTACACAAGATTTGATATACGTTTCACCTAAGACTGGCCGAGCAGTGAGCCGAAAGGCTGCAGGTGAATGGAAAGAACGACTTCTACCATTACCAAGTTTTTTACGAAATAAATTTGAAACTGCTGATCATGAAGACATTTTAGATAGCTTAAAAACTACAGGACACTTTCTTTCAACATGGCTTGCAGATTCACTGGGTGATCGCCAATTGCCTGAATCTCGCAATCGTTTAATTACACGATTAAAAAATACAAAAAAATAATTTTTATTTATTTTTGATTGCCTGATCTAAAACAGAGGGTCCTACAAAGTTTTCATATTGTGAAAAATTATCAACAAACATTGAAATAAGTTTTGCTGCAGCTATGTCATATGCGCTTTTGTCCTCCCAAGTATTGCGGGGGTTTAATAAATTAGAATCTACGCCTTCTAAATGAGTTGGTACATCAAAGCCAAAATTATCATCTTTACGATATGTACTATCATTAAGTGAGCCGTTTAAGGCAGCAGTTAATAGTGCACGTGTGGCTTTAATAGGCATTCTAGTACCTTGACCATATGCTCCTCCAGTCCAGCCTGTATTAACTAACCAACATTTAGATTTATTTTTAGCAATTTTATCTCGAAGTAAGGCTCCGTATACCTCAGGCCTTCGGGGCATAAATGGTGCACCAAAACATGTTGAAAATGTTGGCTGAGGTTCAGTAACGCCTCGTTCAGTACCTGCTACCTTTGAGGTGAACCCTGATAAAAAATGATACATAGCTTGCTCTGGTGATAAGCGTGCAATTGGAGGCAATACGCCAAAAGCGTCACAAGTTAACATTATTATATTATTTGGTTGTCCCCCAATTGCAGACTTAGATGCATTGGAAATATATTCAAGTGGATAAGCACAGCGCATATTTGCTGTTAAGCTATCATCATGAAAATCTAACTCTTTTGTATAATTATCATAAATCATATTTTCGATAACTGTACCAAATTTAGCTGTAGTTGCATGAATTTCTGGTTCTGCTTCTGCGGATAAATTTATAGTTTTTGCATAACATCCACCCTCGAAGTTAAACGTAGTATCGTCAGACCACCCATGCTCATCATCGCCTAATAGCACACGATTGGGATCAGCTGATAGCGTAGTTTTACCTGTACCAGATAACCCAAAAAATACTGCGGTATCTGACGTATCGCCAATCGCGTGGTTGGCAGAGCAGTGCATTGGCATAATATTTTTTTCAGGTAAAAGATAATTCAAAATTGAAAAAATAGACTTTTTATTTTCTCCTGCATATTCAGTACCGGCAATTAATATTGTTTTTTGCTCAAATGAAATTGCAATAACTACATCTGATCTACAACCATGTTTTGAAGGATCTGAATTAAAACTTGGACAATTAATAACAGTAAACTCTGGTTCAAATATGTTTAACTCATCAAGTTTTGGGCGACGTAACATTGTGCGTATAAAAAGGCTATGCCAAGCTAGCTCCGTAATCATGCGTACATTTAATTTATGTTCGGGATCTGATCCGGCATAGAGATCCTGCACAAAATATTCTTTTTGAGCCATATGACCTAACATATCTGACTTTAATTTATTGAATGCAGATATTTCCATTGGTGCATTATTTTCCCACCAAATCGTACTTTGAACACTATTTTCATTCACTACAAATTTGTCTTTAGGAGACCTACCAGTATATTTACCAGTAGAAACTAGAAAAGCACCACCATTACCTAGTACGCCTTCGTCACGTTTTATTGCTTCAGTTATAAGGTCATGATCTTTTAGGTTATAAAAAACTTTTGATGTACCAAAAATTCCATTTTCTTCTAAAGTTTGACTTGGATTAACGTGCCCGACAATCATTGAATGAGTTCCTTGGTAAACAAGTTTTTAGCAGATATGTTTTTGCTATATCGAACCATAATAAGAGTGTCGACAGCCTTATCCTATTGTTAGCGCTAACAATATTTATTTTTTTAAAAGTGTTGGAAATAATTAACTTTGATGAAAATTTATTTTATCTGATGAAAATTATTTGTCTTTTTAACTGCATATAAATTATCAATATGATAAAGTTTTTAATATTGCGTAATCTATGGTTATGTAAATTTTACAATTGAAAACTGGTAATTATTTAATGATTGAACTAAAAAAAGGTCTCCAACACGGGTCTTGTGTTGATTTTAATGGTAAAGGACTTCTTATATTAGGAGATCCAAGAAGTGGAAAATCATCTTTAGCATTGGCATGTATGTCAATAGGAGCGATTTTAGTTGGTGATGATTATATTGTACTAAATACCTATGATAATAAAATTATAGCGAATAACCCACCAAATATTTCTGGAAAAATTGAAGTTTCTAGAGTGGGAATCTTAAATTGTGATTTTATAAAAAAAACAAAAATTGATTTAGTAATTAATATGTCTGAAATCGAAATCTCAAGACTACCAAAGAAAAGATATATTTCGTTAGATAACTGTCAGGTATCATTAATTTATGGTGCAAATATTCCAAATTTACATAGTATTGCTCTACAATACTTTAAAAAAGGTTTTGCTATTAAATAATTTATAGACCTATTAAAACTTTTACTAAGATTTATAAAATAAAAATTAAATATTATTTATAATTTTTATTATTATCTCCTTCAGAAGGTAGACATAGAATAGCTACCATGACAAAAGAGATATATATAGTTAAAATGGAATTAGTGTGACGAACTATGGCACACTGTAAAAATAAAAGACGTAGCAAAATTGCACGGTACTTAGGAGAATTACCCTAATGATTGGTATTGTAATCGTTGGGCATGGAAGGCTAGCAGAAGAATATCTTGCGGCAATAGAACATGTCATGGGTCCACAAAGAGGCATCAAAGCAGTCTCCATAGCTGCTGAGTGTGATCGTTCAAAGAAACAATCTGAAATCTGTGATATTGCGAATTTTGTAGACAGTGGAACTGGTGTTATTGTCGTAACAGATATGTTTGGTGGTTCGCCTTCTAACTTATCGATGAAAGCTTGTGACTGTGATAACCGCAGAATTCTTTATGGAGCAAACCTTCCAATGTTACTTAAATTAGCTAAATCACGAACAATGACTGTTGATCAAGCTTTAGATGTCTCAATGGAAGCTGGCAAAAAATATATTAACTGCTGCAATGGCTCAGCGGGAATATAAATAGATATATGAAAAGTAAAATTCAGATTATTAATGAAAAAGGGCTGCACGCACGGGCTTCAGCAAAATTTGTTGAAATTGTTGAAAATTTTGATGCATCAGTTACTGTTTCAAAAGATGGTATTAATGTACTTGGAAGTTCAATAATGGGACTAATGATGTTAGCTGCATCAAAGGGAACTTATATAGAAATAAATACTTATGGAAATGAAGCTGAGAAACTCGCCAAAGCATTAACTGATCTAGTTAATACTTGTTTTGGGGAAGGATGCTAATTTAATTTTAGTGTTAAATTAACAAAGGCTCTTAATTTTTAGAGCCTTTGAATTTTTATTATAGTGCGTCAGAAAGCTCAGGGACTGCATCAAATAAATCAGCAACTAAGCCATAATCCGCAACTTGGAATATTGGGGCCTCTTCATCTTTATTGATTGCAACGATAACCTTTGAATCTTTCATTCCAGCCAAGTGCTGAATTGCGCCTGAAATTCCACATGCAATATATAAACTTGGTGCAACAACTTTACCGGTTTGTCCAACTTGCCAGTCGTTAGGAGCGTAACCGGAATCAACAGCAGCGCGTGAGGCCCCAACGGCAGCATTCAATTTATCTGCTAATTTTTCAATAATTGCAAAACTTTCTTCTGATCCAACACCACGCCCACCAGAGACAACTATTTCAGCAGATGTTAATTCCGGTCTGTCAGATGATTGTACTTTATCTTCTACCCATTCAGATAGATTTTGATCATCTAAAGCTGAAATAATTTCAATCGATGCAGATCCAGTTTCAGGCGCTATATCAAAACCAGCTGTTCTTATAGAGAGAACTTTTTTAGAATCACTTGATTTTACAGTTTGTATTGCATTGCCAGCATAGATTGGGCGTTCAAAAGTATCAGAATCTACAACGCCTGTTACATCTGTAATAACCATTGCATCTAAAAGCGCTGCGACACGTGGCAAAATATTTTTTGCACTTGAAGTTGCTGGAGCAGCTATATGATCATAATCAGCTGCTAAAGATACTATTAGATCAGCTATTGGCTCTGCCAATCCATTTTGCAGCGAAGGACTATTAGCGCAAAGAATATTTTTTATTCCAGCTAAATTTGCTGCTGCTTTAGCCGCTGTTGAGGTGTCAGCTGAAGCGCACAATAGAGTTACTTCACCTAATTTTTGCACAGCAGTCAAAGCTTTACCAGTTTGGTCTAAGGATATTTCACCACTTACAATTTCTGCTAATAAAAGTACGGCCATTATATAACTCCTGCTTCGTCTTTAAGTTTTGAAATTAATTCAGCAACGCTAGAAACTTTTACACCAGCAGCTCTTTCAGCTGGCTCTGAAGTAGACACCACTGTTAATCTGGGTGTAATATCAACGCCAAGGTCCTCTGGAGATTTTTCGTCCATAGGTTTTTTCTTTGCTTTCATTATATTAGGCAAAGAAGCATATCTTGGTTCATTTAATCGTAGATCTACTGAAATTACAGACGGCATTTTGATTTTAATTTTTTGTAGACCACCATCTACTTCACGAGTTACTATTGCATTTTCACCTTCTATATCAAGCTCTGAAGCATAAGTTGCTTGTGACCAACCTAATAGCGCAGAAAGCATTTGCCCAGTGGCATTCATGTCATTATCAATTGCTTGCTTACCACATAGGATTAAACTTGGCTGCTCTTCGTCAACAACTGCTTTTAAGAGTTTTGCTACTGCTAATGGTTCAATATCATTATGAACGTCATCAGTTGCTTCTATTAAGATTGCACGATCTGCGCCCATAGCTAAAGCTGTTCGAAGCGTTTCTTGTGACTGTTTAACACCAATTGAAACGGCTATAATCTCGTCTACCTTACCTGCTTCTTTTAAACGTATAGCTTGCTCTACTGCAATTTCATCAAATGGGTTCATTGACATTTTAACGTTTGCAAGATCAACACCGCTTCCGTCTGCTTTAACACGAACTTTCACATTGTAATCAATGACACGCTTAACGGGAACTAACACCTTCATATGTATTTCTCCTCAATCATTGGGATTTATTCAATTGTAATTATTAGAAGTCTTGTAGCTTCAATACTATGTATCGAAAAGTGTAAAATAGACAGTTTAAGTCATTATTACGCCGCGTTTATTATAAAGTTAATTATACTTAAAAATTTAAGGCTATTTTATGTTTGCTTTTCAAATCTTATCTGTTAGCTCCAGGAACCCATAAAATATCATCTTTTCCATTATTATTAGCGACACGACCAACAACAAAAAACCAGTCTGATAAGCGATTCAGGTATTTCACAGCTTCTTTATTTATATCTTCAAAAGTTGCTAATTCCACACAAAGCCTTTCAGCTCGGCGAGAAATGGTTCTGCACAAGTGCAAATATGCAGCAAGTTCGGATCCACCTGGTAAAATAAAACTTTTTAATGGGGAAAGATTTTTATTCATTAAATCAATTTCAGCTTCTAAGCGTTCTACTTGTGATAAACTTACGCGTAAAGGTGGATATTCTGCGGTTGCATCATTAGCCATATCTGGGCGGCATAAATCTGCTCCCAAATCAAATAAATCATTCTGAATCATAGCGAGACTATTGTCTATATCTCCGTGGGAGTGAAGTCGTGCCAAACCTACAGTAGCATTGGTTTCATCAACTGTACCATATGCACTTACTCGTATTGACTGCTTTCCAACGCGTTGCCCGTTGCCTAAAGCAGTTTCTCCAGCATCACCAGTTTTTGTATATATTTTATTCAGTGTAACCATTTTTTAACTACCTTTTAACGTAATAAATAATAAAATTAATCCTATCGCAACGGCTTGTAAAATAATACGCCATCGCATCAATTTATTTGCGTACTTACGATTAAAATTGCCACCAGTTGTAAAACCACCAAGCCCAATCATTAAAACAATGAGAACAGCTAATATTGCGACAACAACAATTATATAGAGAAAATCCATATACATAATCCTTTTTTTAATGACCTAGCTCAAGACCATGTGAAGTCTATTTTTTTAAATTTTAGTTTTAATCCAATCCAGAATTCGAGTTGAAAAAAGCCTATTAAACATTCCAAACATATATGTAGGTAGCGTGACATAATATCTTGGACAAGGATTCTTTGACTCCAGTGCATGGATAATTTTTTTTGTTACTGCGGCTGGTGGTAACTCACCAAAATCTAAAGAATTTTTCTTTGAGTATAATCTTGGAATTAATTTTTTTTCATAAAATGTAATATTTTTTGAAGTCTTCCAATTTACCCAATGCTCAAAATGTTTTTGTGAATTAATTCTAATATTTGCGGTAATTGGCCCTGGTTCAATCAAAATAATTTTAATAGGAGAATTACGTAGTTCTAATCTTAGTGTATCAGTCAAGCCTTCCATTGCAAATTTTGTTGCGTTGTAGGCACCTCGAGCTTTTATTGCTGTAAATCCAAGTATAGAGCTACAATTTATAATTCTTCCATGTCCTTGATCATGCATTATTGGTAGAATCTTATTTATTAAATCAAAGTATCCAAAAAGGTTTACTTCAAAAATTGCACGGTAAGCATTTCTAGGTATATCTTGAACTAAACCTGGTATGGCATATGCGCCGTTATTATATACAGCGTCTAAGGTGCCTTTTGTTCGTTTTAATGTTTCATCTACTGCAGCTTGAATGCTTTCTTCAGATGAATAATCTAGTATAAAACTTTCAAGCCCTTCATTTCTAAGCCGGTCGCAATCTATCTCTGATCGACAAGTTGCAAACACACGCCAGCCTTTTTTTGATAAAGTATGAGCTACATCATACCCAATACCGGATGAGCAACCTGTGATTAAAATTGTTTTTTTTTCCAAAGTCTTTCTTTCATAATTTAAAAAATTATTTCAATTTTATATTTATTATTTGAGTTCACTTGGAATGATAAAGTCTTGGAGATTACCAGATGAAAATTTAGCATCCCTCCAATGTGATATATTAAAATCAACTACAGTGGTTGCGCCAGAAGGGTATCCTAAGAACCTGTAATGACTTGGAGGAGTTTCACATATTTTCTCAGCAAATTCACCAATTCCTGGATTGTGTGCGGTTAAAAAAACAGTATCTGTTGAAGCGGAATTTAAGCAATTTAAAATCATATTTGGTGAAGAGTGATAAAGATCATTAGTATAAGAAATTTTTGCACTACAATTTAATCTTGTATTAATATTTTCCCATGTTTGAATGCATCTAGTTGCAGTAGATGAAAAGACTTCGCCTGGTATATAATTTTTTGATAATAACCAGTTTCCGATGAGACCACATGCTTCAAACCCGCGATCAGTTAATGTTCGCTGAAAGTCTGTATGCTCTAAATTTTCCCATCCAGATTTTGCATGGCGTGTAAGTATTAACCTTTTCATTTATTACCTTTAAAAGCATTCATATGTAAAAGACTATGTTCTGGATTACGGTTTACTGCAACTGAAATTGGGCATGCAGTTCTTACTTTGCATGAATTTTTCATGCAGGTTTCACCTTGTTTAGTATTTAAAAAATCATAACAATTCTGAATATCATATCCTTTTGGTGTAAGGGCATTTACTGGGCAAGCAATTATACAGGGCTTATTAATACATTTAATACATGGATTTTTTGCATTATTTTTTTTTAGTTTTATTTTGTAATCAAAAATTAATGCACCACGATAACTTACCATTAAGCCCATTTTATCATGCACTAACATACCAACAGGTGAGCTCCAAGCTTTTCCAGAGGATATTGCCCATTTTAGAAAAGGTGCGTGACTGCTTTCTCCAAAAGGAAATTTAGGAACAGCAGCAACTTCAGTTGCAATTTTTGAAATTACTCTAGTTGACCAAGTATCTATTGGGTCAGTTATATTTTGGCTATATTCGGTGCTTTTTTTAAATATCTCCCAGAAATTATATGCTGGGCTAAGTAGGATTATAGTTTGATAAGAAGTTGAATGAAAAGAGCCTGAAATGTTTAATCCATTTGATTTAGCATGTGTTGCAATATCATGTAATTTTATAGTTTTTTGAATGGTATCCAAAGTGACCAGCCTAGTTTTGTTGGTTTATCGTTCTGCCATTTTAAACCTAGTTTCATATTTTTATGCCCATCTCGAGGTTGGTCTAAGTAGCACTTAAACACTTTATCCCAAATTGATAATGAAAATCCATAATTTTTATTATGTTCTTCTATATAAATTGAATGATGTATCCTATGAAGGTCTGGTGTTACGACAATTTTTCTTAAAAGTGCTTCAAGCTTGGGGGAAATTTTTAGATTTGCATGATTAAACATTGCCATTCCATTGAGAATAATTTCAAAAATTATTACTGCTACGGCACTTGCTCCTATTATATAAATTGCTGCAATTTTTATAAACATTGAAAAAATTATTTCAAAAGGATGAAATCGAACAGCTGTTGTAACATCAAGATCTCGGTCTGTATGGTGCATTCTATGAAAGCGCCAAATAAATGGAATTTTATGACTTAAAAAATGCTGCCCCCAAATTATAAAATCTAAAATAATTATTATGAGTATTATTTCAAACCATGATGGTAAGTTTATTATATTAAAAAGCCCCCATTTTTCGTTGGAGACATCTATGGCGGCTATAATAGCAATAAAGGGTATAAATATATGTACTATGTTTATTGATGCTGTATTTATAATAGTAATTAAACCATTGGTAATCCATCGGTTTTTACGGCTATGAATACGTTCTTTTTTTGGTAAGAAAATTTCAGCTAAAATTAGCACAAGTAAAATTCCCATGAAAAAAATTAGCCGAAGTATTGTATCTGACATATTAGCCTTTAAATTATGCGCGGATCATTGATCCTGCGCCGTGATCAGTGAATAGCTCAAGTAAACAAGCATTAGGAACTCGGCCATCCATTATTACTACCGCTCTGACTCCAGAAGAAATTGCATCAAGTGCTGTCTGTGTTTTTGGAATCATGCCTCCAAAAATAATATTGTCTTTAGTCATTTTGTTGACTTGATTTGCGGTTAGATTGGTAAGAACATCACCTTCTTTATCTTTAACGCCATCAACATCTGTTAGCAATAATAGTCTGTCTGCCTTCAAGCCGCCAGCAATTGCACCAGCAGCGGTGTCGCCGTTAACATTATATGTTTCTCCACCAGCACCTGAGCCTAATGGGGCAATTACTGGTATGAAATCATTTTCTATCAAAGAATGAATTACTTCAGCATTTACTTCATAAGGATCACCAACCATACCAAGTAATTCATTTGCCTGTTTGCATTGCAACAAATTCGCATCTTTTCCAGACAATCCTACTGCTTTACCGCCTTGACTATTAATTGCTTGAACTATTGTTTTATTTACTTTGCCAGATAAAACCATTTCAACCACTTCTACAGTTTCAGGCGTACTTACGCGTTTACCCTCAACAAATTCAGTTTTTATTTTTAGTTTTTCAAGCATTTCATTGATCATTGGTCCACCACCATGAACAATAACAGGTTTTAAATTACATTGGTGCATTAATACAATATCACGTGCAAAGCTGTTCATTGCTTCATTACTGGAAATCGCATGGCCGCCTAATTTTATTACAACTATAGAACCATCGTGACGTTGAATGTGTGGTAAAGCCTCAGATAACATTCTTGCTGTTGCAATTGAATCACGTTTCATAGCATGCGACTTCTCCATAGTTTTCTACCCTTTGTTTGGTTATCTTTACCTAGGAAAATAGCTCTCGCCAAGAGAATTTAAATAATTTAATTTAAATTAAAGTACGTATAATGTGACGTAAAGTTGGAATTCCATCACCTTTTTCTGATGATGTTAAGACAAACTCAGGAAATGCTGCCGGATATTTAGCAACAATCTTACCTGTTTCAGATATAACTTCTTCTAAATCCATTTTTTTGGGTTTGTCTGCTTTTGTTAAAACTACTTGGAAAGTTACAGCTGATCTGCCTAATAATTCCATAATTTCTTCGTCTACTGATTTTACCCCGTGCCGTGAATCTATAAGCAAGAAGACACGCCGTAATGAAGCCCTGCCTGATAAATATGCTTTTAATAGTGTTTGCCATTTTTTAACTACAGGCAATGGTGCATTTGCAAAACCATACCCTGGCACATCCACTAAATAATGGCTTTCATTTAGAGTAAAAAAATTTATTTCTTGGGTGCGTCCAGGTGTGTTGGATGTACGAGCTAAAGACTTTCTCCCAGTAAGTGCATTAATTAAACTCGATTTTCCAACATTTGATCGTCCTGCAAAGCAAACTTCCATTCTGTCTGCTGGTGGCATTCCATCCATAGCCACAACGCCTTTTAAAAAGTCTGTGGTTTGAGCAAATAGTAAACGCCCTTGTTCAGCTTCATCAGGAGTGGCATTTTCTGCTATTGTATATTGCATTTCCATTAAACTAATTCCGCCTTGTCACCTATATTAATATATCCAGATTTTGAAACTATACCAAATACACCAAAATTTTGATGTCCATGTATTTTGTTGAGTGTATGCAATGTATCAGCATCTGAAATAGCCGTCTCAGGATCTATTGTTGTTGCCATGCAGCGCTCAATTGGCTCTATGATTTCTATTTCAGCCGTTCCAATGCGCATTACTTTACCTATCCAATTAAACTCTGACCAAGCTGTCTCTCCATTTAGCCATATGTTACCCCGAAAACGTCTTTGATCTAAAGGTTTGTTCATACTTTTTGAAAGTTCTTCTAATGTTGCGTTAGCATGAATTGATATTGTTTGTGTGGATGTATCTGTAATTCCTCTATTAGTTTTGAAAACTTTAAAAGGTAATGAGCGTTTTGGATTGCATACCTGAATAAGCCACTTAATTAACTCGTTACTGTCTTTATCTGGATCAATAGTTAGATCTTTTAGTTTTGGGTGCTTCAGTGTGATTAGTCCTAATTCTTCATCCAAATAAGAAGATATGGCCATCAACTCATAGTTACTTGCTGCTCTTACAAAATTTATACACGAAGCCCATTTTGGATCTTCAAAGCTTACTTTAGAGTTTTCATGAGCAATTGCCCAATTTCGGTCCATAGGCATACATCGCCCATTTTCTAAAACTACATTTTTTAGCTCTTCGCGTCCAACTCCTTTAATAGGGTGTCGCCATAAATTAGCGACAGTACCCATTATGTTTTTTCTTTTTTAAAGCGCTTAAACATATTTCCTAAAATGTCAGGATTAACCCCTTGGCTTCTCATAATTGTATATTGTTGGATAAATGTGAGCGTATTGTTTGCTACCCAATAGATTACTAGCCCAGAAGCAAAACCACCAAGCATAAACATAAACACCCAAGGCATCCAAGCAAAAATCATTGCTTGCGTTTTATCTGTAGGTGATGGATTCAGTTTTTGTTGTAACCACATTGTTATTCCCATTAAGATTGGCCACACACCAATTGATAAAATAACAAAGAAACTATTTGGTCCTGGCGCATCCCATGGCATTAGCCCAAATAAATTTAGTAATGAACTTGGATCTGGTACAGATAAATCTTTTAACCAACCTATGAATGGTGCATGCCGCAATTCCAGAGTTACAAAAATAACTTTATATAATGAGAAGAAAATTGGTATTTGAAGCAGAATCGGTAAACAGCCAGCAGCTGGATTAACCTTCTTAGTCCTATACATTTCCATGGTGGCTTTTTGCATAGCTTGGCGATCTTCACCGTGTTTTTCTTTTAGTTTCTCCATTTCAGGTTGTAATTCTTTCATTCGAGCCATTGATACGAATGATTTATATGCAAGCGGAAATAATATTGTTTTTATGATTAATGTTAGGGCAATAATTGCCCATCCCATATTGCCAATTAGACCATTTAAAAAATGTAACAAGGCAAACATTGGTTTGGTTATGAAAAAGAACATTCCCCAGTCAATACTATCAACAAAGTCTGTTACACCTTCGTCTTCTCCATATTGTTTAATTGTTCCGTATTCTTTTGCTCCAGCAAATAGTCGAGACTGTACTTTTAGTGTTTGTCCAGCAAGCACCTGTCTTGTTTCTTGCCTAGCCTCAGCTTGATATCTATCAGCAGTTTCAGAATATTTCGAAACTGCTTTAAATGCTGAATTGTCTGGAATTAGTGTGGTCATCCAATATTTACCTGTAAAACCAATCCATCCCTCTTTATTAGAATCAATAATTTTTAGATTTGCACGTTCTGATGATGAAAAGTCTTCGTCTGGCATATCACTATAATCAATTTCTTCAAGAGACGACCCTGTTTGAAGTACAATACCTTCGTGTAAAATATAAACACCATTTTTTGAACTTTCTTGGCGGCCATAAGCGGCCCTAGCAATGGGCCCTTTTTGAGCAATTAACCCGTAAGGAGCTAGAGCAATATTACTATTTGTATTATTTTTAACAGTTTGTGTAATGGTAAACATATAATCGTTGTCGACCGAAATTTCTCTGTAAAATATTAACCCATTTTTATTATCCCATTTCAGAAGCACTGGTGAATTAGGTGTTAAAATACTTCCATTTTCAACAGACCAAACTGTTGTTGCTGTAGGAACATCATCAAAATCTAATGAGCCTGCTGGTGAAAAACCATGAAGAATATAATAAGCAGATGGACCACCTGCAGGAGATAAAAGCGTCACTTTTTCTGAGGTATCATTTAATTTAACATTGTAATCTAATAACTTCAGGTCATCTATACGAGCGCCAGTTAAAGATAATGACCCACTAATACGATTTGATTTAATCTCAATCCGTTTGGTTTTTTCTAAAGCTATTTCACGAGTTTCAGCAGTTGTTGTCGCAATAGATGGTACTGACGCTACAGAATTTCCTGCAGAAGGGGCAGATGCTATCCCGTTATCAGAAATAGAATTTTGATCAGTAGTAACTGGCTTATACTCTTCTTGAGGAAAGAAATAGAACCAAGTTAAAAGTACCAGCATTGAAAGTACGCTAGCTAATATCATGTTTTTATTATTGTCGTCTTGCATTTTACCGCCCAGATAATAGGAATTTTTATTTGGGTTGGTTCAATAGACTCTTGAGCAAAAGGTCAAGGGAATTGCTACTTATCTTCTGCTGGGTTTGATCGAACAAGACCACTAAAATCAAAAAGCTTTTCATCTAAAAGGTGGCTTGGCCTTGCATTTGTTAAACTCTTAAACAAAACTTGCCGCCTTCCAGGTGAGCTTGCTTCCCAACCATCCAAAATAGCTTTTACTTGTTGTCTTTGTAAGCCATCCTGTGAGCCGCATAAATCACATGGAATAATTGGATATTTTAGAGCATTTGCAAATTTTTCACAATCAGACTCTGCCACGTGAGCAAGAGGCCTATACACGAATAAGTCACCTTCATCGTTGACTAACTTTGGAGGCATTGTCGCTAAACGACCGCCGTGAAATAAATTCATGAAAAAAGTTTCTAAAATGTCATCTCTATGATGTCCTAAAACAACAGCTGAACAACCCTCCTCGCGTGCAATCCTATAAAGGTTACCACGACGAAGCCTAGAACACATTGCACAATAAGTACGACCAGCAGGAACTTTTTCCTTAACTATAGAATATGTGTCTTCATATTCTATTCTGTTTGGAATACCCATTTTTTCTAAAAATTCTGGTAAAACTGTTGCTGGAAAGTTTGGCTGTCCTTGGTCAAGGTTACAGGCAAGAATTTCAATTGGTAGTAATCCTCGCCATTGGAGCTCAGTTAATGCTGCCAATAATGTATAACTATCTTTTCCACCAGATAAACAAACCAGCCATTTTTTCCCACGCTCAATCATACCGTATTGTTCTACAGCTTCACGAGTTTGGCGGATTATTCTTTTTCGCAACTTTTTGAAATCTATTGTGCTTGGAGCACCTTCAAAAAGGGGATGGATTTCTTTTCTTTCATCTAACATAAGGCAGCCTATAACTGTTTATAATTGTAATGGCTAGATAATGAATTTCATGATTAACATCATTACATATTAATTGTTTATCACAAAATTTTGATTTGAAAGTAACTAATGGACAATTTTAAGGGAATCTTACTCATGCTTGTCGCTATGGCGGGCTTCACGATGGAAGATTTATTTATGAAAAAACTTTCTGTTACCTTATCAACAGGGCAGATTCTAATTACTTTAGGAATCGGAAGCAGTTTAGTATTTGCTTTGATGGCAAAAAGCAAAGGCCATAAACTAACGGCAAATATTTTTTGGACAAGAGGTATGATAATACGCCAATTTGCTGAAGGAATTGCAGCTATATCCTTTATTACTTCTTTAACATTAATCCCGCTTTCTACAGTTGCATCTGTTTTTCAGGCAACTCCACTAGTTATAACAATGGGTGCTGCATTATTTTTGGGTGAAACTGTTGGCTGGCGTCGATGGTTAGCTATATTTGTTGGTTTATTTGGTGTATTAATTATAATTAGACCAGGAATGAATTCTTTTGATCCAAATGTATGCTATGTTCTTGTTGCTGTTTTATTTGTAACTATTCGAGATTTAATAACTAGAGGTTTGCCTGCGAATGTGCCCTCTACAGTTGTTTCTTTTCAAGCTTTTGCATCATTAATAATTGCTGGTGTACTAGTAATTATATTTGATGGACAAAAAATTGTAAGTCTAGAAAATAACCAAATCTTTTATGTAATTGGAGGGGTGCTATTTGGTGTTATTGGATATTATTGTATTGTTGCGTCAACACGAATAGGGGAAGCAGGCGTTGTAACGCCGTTTCGCTATTCCCGATTATTATTTGCTATAATTATTGGATTTTTTGTTTTTAATGAACGGCCAGATTTTTTTACATTATTTGGTGCAAGTATTGTAATTATGACTGGTATTTATACAGTATGGCGGGAACGTATATCGGCGCGTGAAAAACGCGCCAATTTTTTTAAGCATTAATAATATTATGTTCAGGTCCATATGGAAACTTAGTAATGTTCTCTACTACACCGTCTTGTAAAACTAAAATATCGTGTTCTCGATAACCACCGCCTGCAATATCATGATCTGGTATTGTTATCATAGGTTCCATTGATACAACCATATTGGATGTTAGTTCTGTATCAATATCTTCTCTAAGCTCCAAGCCAGCCTCGCGACCGTAATAATGAGATAAGACTCCAAAAGAGTGGCCGTAACCAAAGCTTCGATATTGGAGCAAATTATGTCTTTCAAAAAGAGAATTTATTTCTTCAGTTATTCCAGAGCATGTAGCACCTTCTTTTATTAAAGATAATCCAAGTTCATGTGCTTGTATATTTGCTTCCCAGATTTTTAAACTTTCTTTGTTAGGTTCACCAATAAAAAGTGTTCTCTCCAATGCTGTATAATAGCCTGATATCATTGGAAATGTATTTAATGATAATATGTCTCCTTTAACTAACTTACGAGTTGTTACTGGATTATGTGCACCATCAGTATTAACTCCTGATTGGAACCAAACCCAAGTATCCCTTAATTCAGAATCAGGAAAAGATTTTGCTATTTCAAGTTCCATAGCATCACGGCCCGCCATAGCTACATCAATCTCACGGGCACCAACACTAATAGCATCATGAATAGCAAAGCCACCAATATCAGCTACTTTTGCGCCTTTACGAATTAATTCTAGCTCATCATTTGATTTTATCATACGCTGCTTCATTGATGCAGGTGCAATATCAATAATTTTTGCAGGATTTAGAAAATCATTTAATTTTGACTGTTGAGCTATTGTAATGTGGTCACCTTCTATTCCAAGAACTTTTGCATTTCCAATACAAGATTTTACTGCGCGCCAAAAATTGTCTCTTTTCCAGTCTGAATATATAATATTTTTGGTTGCTGAACGTCTTGCGGGTTGTCCACCATCAATTCCGGCTGATATTGTAAATGCTTCATTATGGGTTACTATACATGCATATGGTCGGCCAAATGAACAATAAGTAAATCCAGTGTAATAAGACACACAATGCATTGAAGTTAAAATAACGGCCTCTAGTCCCATAACAGACATTATTTCTCTTAAACCATTAAGACGCATATCATACTCTGCTTGCGAAAATTGTAAGGGTGGTTTTTCGCCATTATCAAATGTATAAAAATCTGTACGTGTTGAAAGAATTGTTTCCAATTTATCCTCCTATTTATGGGGATAAATTATACCCCCAGCAAAATGTCCGGGCGTTCAGGACATAAAGATGAAGATTAGGCGACGCCATCGCCTATTTTTTTTTAATAAAATTTTGATTTTGATTCTATTTCAAAAACGACAATTTTTTTATTTAATCAGGTACATTATCAATTCCAGAATTACCCCATGGATGACATTTAAAAATACGCTTCAAAGTTAACCAAGTTCCTTTAATACCGCCATGTTTTTCCAAAGCTTCTAGAGCATATGCAGAGCAAGTTGGATGGTATCTACAATTGCTACCAACCCATGGGCTAAAAATTAACCTATAGGCTTTAATTGGTAATGCACAGATATAACCTAGGGCAGTCATTTATGCACCTTTAGTAATGCATATTTTAAATCATCTCGTAGTTTTCTAAAATCTCTTGAAGCTGTAACTTCTTTTTTGCCAATTAAGACATAGTCCCAGCCTTTTTTGGCTGATGATACAAGCTCAAGATGTGTGATTTCACGCAATCGGCGTTTAGCACGATTCCTTGCTACGGCATTTCCAACTTTTTTTGAGCATGTAAAACCAACTCGAATACATTCATCATTATCGTTACGATTTCGAGCTTGTAGTAAAAAACCTTTAACACCAAATCGCATTGCTTTTGATGCTTGGATAAAATCACTTCGCTTTGTAATTCGTGTTAAACGTGAAAAAACCGCCGATTGCGTTGCATCAGCGCCCTTTTGGATGCTTGATGGCGCTTTAGGCGGTTCCATGAGAAATTCCCTTTCGGGATGGTCTAAGCAGATAGGCTCTTACGGCCTTGAACTCTACGACGGTTTAAAATTTTTCGGCCATTCTTTGTAGCCATGCGAGAACGGAAGCCGTGTCGGCGTTTGCGAACCAAATTACTTGGTTGGTATGTACGTTTCATATCGATCTCCTGATCGTCTTTGAGGCAAATCACAAAAGGATTCGAGCCAACTTAGTGTTCGAATGTGCTATTTAGGGGTGAACACAAAGTAAGTCAATTCAGTTTTGCAATGTTTTCTTGTTATTTTGCCCAATTAATAATTAATTTAAATTAATTAGCATCTTTATATTTTACCATCTGACTAGAATACTATTATGTCACAATACTAAACAGTAATTATGTTACGTCATAACTTAATAAATAATATTGGAGTATGTTTAAATGATTCAAGAATATAATAAATTTGAGTTAAAAAATAAATATATTTTGATTGTTGGGTTTGCTATATTAATATTTCTTGTTTGGTATTTTTTCCTTAGATATTATATTTCGTATGATTTTTTAGTAAAAAACCATGATATGTTATTATTATGGAGGGATAATAATTATAATTTTACAGTAATTTCTTTTGTTGTAATTTATATATTAATTGTATCATTATCTCTGCCAGGAGCTTCATTAATGTCGCTAACTGGGGGTTTTTTATTCAGTACATTTCCTGGCGTTTTATTTAATGTGTTTGGTGCAGTAATAGGAGCTATCTTTATTTTTTCTGCTGCTAAAACATTTATGGGTGATTTTTTATTAGCAAAAATTAAAAGTAAATATACTGAAGATAATCTTTTAATTAAAATGCAAAATGAAATAAAAGAAAATGAGTTTAGTTATTTGATGATTTTGCGCCTTGTGCCGGTAATACCTTTTTTCATTGCAAATTTAGCGCCAGCATTTTTAGGAGTAAAATTACGTATCTTTGCTTTAACAACTACAATTGGAATTTTACCTGGTACAATTATTTATACATCATTTGGTGCAGGTTTGAGTGCTATTTTTAAAAATAACAAGACTCCAAATCTAGATATTTTTTCAAATCCAAATATCTTAATATCATCGATTGGATTGTTTTTCTTAGCGCTTCTTCCAATCTTTTTGAAAAAAATGAAAAAGGTTAATTAAGTGAATAAAATTTTTGCTGATATTTGTGTAATTGGAGCTGGTTCTGGAGGGCTTTCTGTCGCATCTGCGGCTTCTCAGCTGGGAATAAATGTAGTTTTGCTTGAAGGCAATAAAATGGGTGGAGATTGTTTAAATTATGGTTGTATCCCGTCTAAATCTTTAATCGCAGCATCAAAATCTGCACATGCACTAACAAAAGGTGAACCCTTTGGAGTAAAGTCTGTTTATCCAGAGGTCGATTTCTCAAAGGTAAAAGCGCATATATCAAATGTTATTAAAAAAATTGAACCTCACGATAGCGTCGAAAGATTTGAAAAATTAGGTGTAAAGGTAATAAGACATTATGGGAAATTTATTTCCAAAAATGAAGTTATGGCTGGAGATACATTAATAAAAGCCCGTAAGTTTGTAATCTCAACTGGTTCGCAACCATTAATTCCCAAAATAAATGGACTTAAAAATATAGAATATTACACAAATGAAAATATTTTTGATTTAAAAGAACTTCCTAAAAATTTAATCATAATAGGTGGTGGCCCGATTGGAATGGAGATGGCGCAAGCATATTCACGGTTGGGCGCAAATGTTACTGTCTTGGAGGCTAAAAATATTTTAGAAAAAGATGATCCTGAAGCAGTAAGTATTGCAATAATGCAGCTTAAATCTGATGGGGTTCAAATTAAAGAGAATTCACTAGTAATCAATATTGAAAAAGATTCAGATAGCATAAAAGTTATAACTTCCGATGGATCTATTTATAATGGGTCTCATTTATTAATAGCTGCAGGGCGCAAATCAAATATCAAGTATTTGGATTTAGATAAAGCTAATGTGCATCATTTGGACCAAAATATAAAAGTTGATTCATATTTAAAAACATCAAATAAACGAATATATGCTATTGGTGATGTTACAGCAAAATGGCAATTTACTCATTCAGCAGAATATCAAGCTAGTATAATAATAAAATCAGCTATCTTTGGTCTAAAAATTAAACAAAAAACGCATCATATACCATGGACAACTTATTTAGATCCTGAAATTGCCCAAGTCGGTTTAACTGAAGCGCAAGCACATAAGGAATACGGTAATAAAGTTTCTATAGTAAAAGTAAACTATAGGGATAATGATAGAGCTATTGCTGAGTTAGAGCCTATTGGATTTGTAAAAGTAATGGTTTTTAAAGGAAGGCCTGTTGGAGCCACTATAGTTGGAAAACAAGCTGGAGAACTAATCCAAATATGGTGCTTAGCTTTATCAAATAAATTAAAAATGACAGCAATTTCATCAATGATCTCTCCATATCCAACTTTAGGAGAGCTCAATAAACGTGTTGCTAACGCTTACTTGGCACCTATAGTTCTAAATAATATATTAATTAAATGGATTGTACGTTTTTTTAAGAAATTCTAATTCATCGTGCGACTATACCAATTGCATTTTTTACCTTTTCAAGAACGGGTGAAGCAATAATATTAGCACGCTGGGCTCCATCTCCAAGAATCCGATCAATTTCAGTAGGATCAGCCATTAAGCGTGCCATCTCATTTGAAATAGGAGCCAAATGGTTCACTGCTAATTCGGCTAAAATTGGTTTGAATGTTCCAAATTGTTGACCTCCAAACTCTTGCAATACAGCTGTGATGGATGTGTCTGATAAAGCTGCGTAAATATTCACAAGATTACGTGCTTCAGGTCTGCTTGATAATCCTTCAATTTCGCTTGGTAGTGAATCAGGGTCAGTTTTGGCTTTGCGAATTTTTGAAGCAATTGTATCTGCATTATCAGTCATATTGATCCGACTTTTGTCAGATGGGTCTGACTTTGACATTTTCTTAGATCCATCCCTCAAAGACATTATGCGTGTAGCAGTACCTTCAATAATTGGCTCGGGTAACGGAAAAACTTCTGATTTAAAATCATGGTTAAATTTTGCTGCTATATCGCGAGTTAATTCAACATGTTGTTTTTGATCTTCACCAACAGGAACATGGGTTGCTTGGTATGCTAGTATATCAGCTGCCATTAATGCAGGATAAGCATATAAGCCAAGAGACATTTTTTCAGCATTTTTTCCGGCTTTATCTTTGAATTGTGTCATTCTATTCATCCACCCTAAACGAGTTACACAACTTAATATCCAACCTAATTCAGCATGAGCTGACACCTGTGATTGATTAAACAAAATTGATTTTTTAGGATCTAAACCACAAGCAATATAGGCTGCCGCTAATTCACGGGTTTGGTTTTTTAAAGCTGCAGGGTCTTGCCAAACAGTAATAGCATGCAAATCGACAACACAATAAATTGTTTCAATTCCAGTATTTTGCATTTCAACGAAACGTTTCACTGCACCTAAATAGTTACCTAGTGTTAAATTTCCTGATGGCTGTATTCCAGAAAATACTCGTTTTTTAAAGTTTACTTCAGACATAGCAATTTTTCTCCGCCTGTATTAAATCTGTTTGATCTGCTTATCGCGGCTATTTTGTCATTGGTCAACTAAAGGACGCACTCTATAATGTTTAATCCAAATTTTAATCAAGCTCCTATAAATATATTACCAAAATCAGTTATTTTATTGCTGTGTTTAATTATATTTATTGAGCTTATTTTACAATCTGGTGAAAAAGGATTGATTGGTGACCAAAATTCTATAGCTTGGCGTATGGAGTTAGTGCGTAAATATGGGTTCTTTGATTCAATATTTGAATGGATGCGCATTAATAATACATATAACGTAAATGACTTATTACGTTTTTTTACTTTTAATTTTATTCATAGAAGTTTTACAGAAATAATATTTGTATTAGTTTTTATCGCTGCTTTTGGTAAGTTTATAGCAGAGGTTTATGGAGATTTGGCTTTTCTAATAATATTTTTATTAAGTGGAGCATTTGCTGCATTGGGGTATGGAACATTCTTAAATGGGACTCTGCTTATAGGTGCATATCCAGCAGTTTATGGTGTTATTGGGGCATTTACTTGGGTGCAGTTTTATTTGCAAAGGACAAAAGGGCTATCAGGATTTCAAGCATTCCATTTAATAATTATTTTTATGGTAATATCTTTAGTCTATAATATTATTTATTCAAATAATAATAATGAATGGGTAGCAGAGATAATTGGATTTATTACAGGTTTTTTTCTTGCAATTATTATTATGTTTGCAAAAATGAAACCTCAATAAATGTATTATAAACTAATATAAATTATAAAATGGTAAGATTTTTTTTTAACAAATAATATTTTGTCTTGGTCTTGATCAGGCATTTACCCATGTATAGCATTTAACAGTATCCCCAAAGCCATCCATTACATCGTTCCCATAAGAATCTTTAACCGTGGTTAATACACGAACTCTTTTAATATAAGAATTTTCGTTTGGAACTTTTACTGCTGGGTCAGTTTTGGTTACTAATGATGCAGCAGATGATACTGAACCGAAGGAAATTGTAATAATACTTAAAATAGCCAGCTTGGTTAATTTCATTTTAAATACTCCAGATTTGATAGTTTAGATAATATATGCATGTTATATTCTGTTGATGATAATTTACAACAAAATAATAAGCATTGTTATTTCTAAAATAGTATCATTTTTTTATGAATTTTCTTATGTCTTTTTTTGATATTACACCAAATAAATTTATAAAAAAGATATAACTTATTATCCCTGAAAATATCAAAATAAAGAGTGAAAAATAACGAATATTAGGCGCGTTTAGATTATTAATTAAAATTAATTGTACTAAATAAATAATTATTCCCATTAGAATACTAGAAGCAATTATTAATGGAAGGTTTTTCTTTAGGCGGAAATCAATTTTTGTTGCTTGCCCCATGCCCCTACAGCCGGACCACAATAGAAATATCATAGCCCATGAAGAAACTGTTGTACCAATGGCAGCAGATAAAAAGCCAAAATAAAATGATAAAATAATTGCCAAGCTAACGTTTAGGATCATAGCAAATATTGCAAATCTAAATGGGGATTTTGTATCTTCGCGAGCAAAATATAATGGTTGTAATACTTTTTGAAGAACGAAGGCAGGCAGTCCTAAACCATAAATTGCTAATGCATGGGCCGTTGAAATGGAGTCTGTTTTTGTAAACATGCCTCGTTCAAATAGTACAGAAATTAATGAAACAGGGATAATAATCAGAGCAATTGCAGATGGTATTGTAAGTAATAATGAAAATTCCAAAGCTCTGTTAAATGCATTTTGTCCTTCATTAATATTTTTATTTATTAAGGTCCGTGATAATTCTGGAAGTAATACGATACCAATTGCAATTCCCACCACACCAAGTGGAAGTTGATACAGTCGATCAGCATAATAAAGCCAAGCAAATGCACCCTCAAAATAACTGGCGACTTGGCGCCCAACCAACAAGTTTATTTGAACTACACCACCTGTTAAAATTGCTGGGACAGCTAATATAAATAGTTTTTTTATATCAGGTGTTAGTTTTGGTAATTGTAATGTTAATTTTATTCCTAAGCTACGAACAGCAAAATATACTAATCCCATTTGAGATATTCCGGCTAAAAAAGCACCCCAAGACAAAGTTATACCAATATTCCAATTCATTTTAGCCGCTAAAACCATCGATAAAATGAGAATAATATTTAATAAAACTGGGGCTGCTGCTGCTGCCATAAAATGCCTATGAGAATTTAATATTCCACTAAACAATGCAGTAATGGATATAAATATTACATATGGAAAAATAATTCTAGATAGCTCAACCGCTAGATCAAAACGTTCATTGCCTGCAAAGCCACTTGCCATTGCATAAATAAAATAAGGCATAAAAAGCTGTGATATTAAGGTTAGTAATATTAATAATCCTGCCAGAGTAGATAAAGCCTGACTTGCAAATTCCTCATGGTCTTTCTGGGAAGCTAATTTTTTTGTATAAAGAGGAACAAAAGCTAAATTAAATGCTCCTTCAGCAAAAAACCTTCGAAATAAATTTGGCAATGAAAATGCAGCTTGAAATGCTTCTGCAATTACGCCTGTTCCAAGATAGGCAGCCATCATTAAATCTCTTATTAAACCTGCTATACGACTAATTAATGTCCAACCACTTACTGTTAAAAAATATTTTATCATTTTTCTAGATTTAATCATGCCATTGATGCTTCTGCACCAAGTTCAATTGCTTGTTGGAGTTTTTCCCTTATAGATTGTTGTTTATTTTCTGCAGTAATTTTCAATCCTATCATATCTTTAACATAAAAAACATCTACTGCTTGTGCGCCATATGTTGCTATAACTGCACTAGCTATTTGAATATTTGCGTTAGCTAATGTTCGCGTTAAATCAAATAACAAGCTATTCCGATCTCGAGTATCAACTTCTATTATCGTATATATATCTGACCCTTGATTATCAAAGGTAATATCAGTGGGAACTTTGAAATTACGTTCTCTTGGTTTTAATTTATTTCTGACTTTGAGAGCATCGCGAGCAATAACATCTCCAGATAGGGTTTGTTCAATTAGTTTTTTCAACCTATTTAATCTTGATAAATCAAAAGGTTTTCCATCATTATCTTGTATCCAAAAAACTGGAGTAGCATATCCATCTGAAGTTGTGTATGTGCGGGCATCAATAACATTAGCATTTGCTAATGCAATTGCCCCGGTAAGTCTTGAGAATATACCTGGATGGTCTTGCATTACAAACTGGGCTCGAGTCGCATCTCGATCCTCATCAACCTCATAATGGCTAACAATTTTTTTACTTCCAAAACTTTTAAACAAATTTGCAAATATATATTGAGTGTTAGTGTCTAAGCCCTGCCAGTAGGCTGGGTAGTGTCGGTCAATTTCTCTTTGAATTTCTAAATTATCCCAATCTACTAATAAGTCTGTTAAAGTTGATTTAGCTATTTCGTAAGGCTTATTTTTGCCTTGTGTGTCGAGCCCACCCTTTATTAGATTACGTGTATTAGTATACAGTTCTCTTAAAAGTTGTGCTTTCCAATTATTTAGAGCGCCTGGACCAACACCCATAATGTCACAAACTGTTAAAACAGTTAATAAGTTTAGGTTAGAAGTTGTTTTAACTATTTTCCCAAAATTACTGACAGTTCTAGGATCAGATAAATCACGTTTTTGGGCAAAGTCTGACATTACTAAATGATTTTCAACCAACCAAACAACTCTTTCAGTTTCTAATGTACTTAGACCTAATTCAGGGGCTATTTTTTTTGCAATATTAGCTCCAGCAATTGAATGATCTTCAGGGAGTCCTTTACCAATATCGTGTAAAAGCATTGCGATGTATAATACGCGACGATCTACACCAGATTTAAGAATTTCAGAAGCTATTGGAAGTTCTTCTTTTAGTATACCTTGTTCAATTCTTGCTAAAAATGATATGCATTGAATTGTGTGTTCATCTACTGTGTAGCTGTGGTAAAAGTTAAATTGCATAAGTGCTATAATACGTTTGAATTCTGGTATAATTGCACCTAATACACCTAATTCGTTCATTCGTCTTAACGCGCGTTCGGGGTTCCCATAGTCTAGTAATAACGACATAAATATGCGTTGTGTTTCAGAATTTTTCCTCACTCTACTTGTGATTTTTTTAAGGTTAGCAGTAACTACCCTCATGGCATCCTGATGGATTAAAAACCCAGTCTTTAGGCCTTCTTCAAATAAACGTAAAATATTTATTGGATCTTTTAAAAACATTTCAGGATCAATTATATTGATTCTTCCCTGTTCTAAACGAAAGCCTTCAGAAACTTTTCCATCAATATTTAATGTCCGCCAAAGCATATTTCTAAATCTATCACCTAAAGATTGAGTTGATTTTAATTGCCGTGCCTCTAGTGCGGTTAAGAATACTCGAGTTAATTCTCCAACGTGCGTTGCATGGCGAAAATAATCTTGCATAAACCTTTCAACACCTCTCATTCCTCGGCCACCCTTATAGCCAAATCTTTTGGCAACCTCTATTTGATGGTCAAATGTTAATTGCTCAGATGCTCTATTGGCGCTCAGATGAAGATGACATCTTACTGCCCACAAGAAGTTGTGTGCTGCTTTAAAATTATCATACTCTTGTTGAGTAAAATATCCTTGATCTATCATTTCTTTATGAGTGGTAGCATTTGCAATATATTTTGTAATCCAAAAAAGAGATTGCAAATCGCGCAAACCTCCTTTGCCTTCTTTTACATTTGGTTCAACCATATATCGTTGACCGCCCTGCCTTTCGTGACGCTTTGCACGTTCGTCTAATTTTTCCTCAACATATTCGGCAGCACTTGCGTTAAATAAATTGTTTTTAAGTTGTTTACCAAACTTATTGTATAAATCCTCATGCCCACAAAGATACCGGTGTTCTAATAAAGCTGTTTTTATTGTTTGATCAGTTTTGCCTAGTTGAACACATTGGTTAATACTTCGTGTCGAATAACCAATTTTTAATCGCATATCCCAAAGTATATAGAGCATGTCTTCAATAATTTTTTCAACTCGAGGATTTGGTTTTGCTTGGGTTAAGAATAAGAGATCAACATCAGAATGTGGGGCCATTTGAGCTCGACCGTAGCCACCTACTGCAATTATTGAAATATAATCAGAAGTAGTTTGCGTGGCTTTTTTTTGCTGTAAAATTGATTTAACAAGATCAAAAGCATATGAAATTAAATTATCTTTTAAAAAACTATATGAAGCAATTGTTTTAGCTGATTCAAATGGAAATTTCTTAAATTGCTTTTGAATTTCTAATCTGCCATTAACATTTGCTTCACTAAGGATATTTGCAATTGTTGAACGTAAATTATCATTTGAGATTGTTTCTGTGGCTGATTTAATTTTAGTGTTTAATTTTTTTTTATTGAACAATAACTCTTCTGAACAAATTAATGTTCCTGAGTGAGTAATATCATTTTCCGATTTCATATAAAAAAGCTCCTGATCCACCAAATCTTGTAGGCGCTGGAGAAATAATTCTTAAAGCACCTGCAGATGCCTCTGCAACAGATAAGGCTCGTTGAGCAGAGCCATTATTTAATAAGCGAAATGCCCCACTAGCTCCCTTGAAACCTTGAGGTCTAGTTAGCTGTGATCGTTGTGCAGCACCTGTATTGCCTTCGCTGAGTAATGTGGCAAATATTTTAGTTCCGTCGTAAGCAAATCCGGCCAGTGGATGCGGCGGTTTTCCATAAACTTTCTTAAAACGTTTATTAAAATCATTTATTGCAGCCCCATCTGGTACTGTAAACCAACCATTTCGAAGCCCTGGTGTATTAAGTGTGGATTGAGGAATATCCCACCGAGATAATCCTAATACTTTTATATCTTTTATAGGTAATCCTTTTGCTAATAAGAACTCTGCTAAGAGTGGCAATCCTGATGCACTATCTGTTGTTAAGACTACTGCATTTGAACCAGATCGTTTTATTTTCCGTGTAATTTTTGATGCACTGTTTGCTATGCCATCAGCTGAAAATGGATAATTAAATGAACCAACAAGACTTAAATCATTGGATTTTGCAGATAATTTTACTGCATTTGCAGCTATGCTGCCAGCTGAAGTTTCTGGAGATACAATAGATATTTTATTGTATCCCTTTTGAGACGCAAATTCTAAAAGGCGGTCTGCCGTATTCTGAAATGAATTTCCTAGTATAAATACATTATTTCCAGCAATACTGGACGTATTTGAAAAACTTAAAACATTTATATTGTTTGCAGCAGCAACTTTCCCAACAGCTTTGGCAGATTCAGCAAACAAGGGGCCAATGATGAGTTTTACTTTTTGAGAAATTGCTTTTTTTGCGGCAGCTTCAGCTTTAATTGGATCTCCTGCAGTTCCATAAATAATCATTTCAATATTGGCTTTAGGATGATCTGAAATTGCCATTTTTGCTGCTCGAACAAGGTTCTGCGCTAAATCTTCTTGGTTTTCATCGGATGAACCTAATGGAACAAGCAAGGCTACTTTAATATTGCCCGCAGGGTTTACAACAGGGCCATCGTTAAGTTTTTGTGTCCGCAGATCCTGACAAGCAGTAATTGTTAAAGCTAAAGTGCAAATTATAATCAAGCTTTTAAGCTTTAATATTGAAATATTTATATTCATTTTTATTTCCTGCAAAAAGACTGGTAACTTTGGGTAACCATGTGTCAAAAGGTATTCGAAAGATTATTAGATTACAACGGGTAGGCATTAATAATGGAAGAAAATCTTATGAATATTAAGAAACTTGATCCAGGACTGCATATTTTAGCTACGCCTATTGGAACTGCAAACGATATCACAATTCGTGCTTTGGATATTTTACGCTTTGCGGATGTTTTAGTTGCTGAAGATACAAGAGTATTACGTAAGTTAATGGAAATTCATGGAGTTAATCTCTATGGGAGAAAAATTCTATCATATCATGATCATAATGGAGAAATGCAAAGGCCTAAGATAATGACTTTACTATCTGCTGGTAAGGTCGTTGCTTATGCTTCAGATGCAGGAACACCTTTAATAGCTGACCCAGGGTTTTCACTAGCAAAAATAGCTATTGAAAATAATATTCGTGTTCACGCCGCTCCAGGTGCAAGTGCTATTTTAACTGCGCTATGTTTGGCAGGCTTGCCTACAGATAACTTTTTCTTTGGGGGGTTTTTAGGATCAAAATCTTCACAAAGGTTGAAGAATTTAGAAAAAGTTCAAGATTTAGATGCCACTTTAGTATATTATGAATCCCCAAAAAGAACACTTTCTGCATTAAAGGATATTTCTAAAGCTTTTGGAAGTGATCGTACTGTATCAGTTTGCAGAGAAATGACTAAAAAATTTGAAGAGGTTATTAGGGGAACTTTAGATGAAGTAATAAATGAAATAGATGCGCGTGTATCATTTAAAGGTGAGGTTGTAATTGTTTTGGGGCCTCCATTAAAAAAAGAAGTTAGTAATGATGAACTATATTCTGCTTTGCAAATTGCTCTAAAAGAATATCGAATTAAAGATGCTTCTGCTCAAATATCTGAACAATTTGGCGTTTCAAGAAAACGTACTTATGAAATGGCTTTAAGAATTAAAGCTGATTTAAATAATTTAAAATGAATAATTTATAAAATTTAAATATATCTTAATTATCCTAGACAACTTGCATCATTCTTATCTATGGGCCATTTAGTTTTTATGTTTATTTTTTGGAGAATACCATGCGTCTAAAAATTGCTGTTCAGATGGATCCAATAGAGTTCGTTGATATAGATGCTGATAGTACATTTAGAATAATGGAAGAAGCCCAATTGCGAGGACACGAATTATTTTATTATAATCCTGATCAACTTGCGTTTGAAGAGGGTAATATAACAGCAACTGGATGGCCTATTAGTGTGACCCGTGCCTATGGTGAGCATTTTAAAAAGGATGAGAAAGTAAAAATAAATCTTAAAGATTTTGATGTAGTTTGGCTTCGTCAAGACCCACCATTTGATATGGGGTATATTACAAATACTCACCTTCTCGAAATGCTTCATCCAAAAACTTTAGTTGTTAATAATCCCAAATGGGTTCGTAATTTTCCTGAGAAACTATTGGTATTAAATTTTCCAGATTTAACGCCCCCTACAACAATCGCTAGAGATATAGAAATTTTGAAGGCATTTAAAGACAAATACAAAGATATTATTTTGAAGCCATTGTATGGTAATGGAGGTGCGGGTGTTTTTCGGCTAGATGAAAATGATAGAAATCTAAATTCACTTCATGAGTTATTTTGCACGATAAATACTGAACCATTAATTGCTCAAAAGTTTTTACCTGCAGTTTCTGATGGGGATAAGCGTATTATATTAGTTGATGGTGAGCCAGTGGGCGCTATAAATCGTGTGCCTGCAAAAGGGGAAACGCGATCAAATATGCATGTGGGTGGGCGGCCTGAAAAAATTGAATTAGATGATCGTGACAAAGAAATATGTTTAGAAATTGGGAGCCTCCTAAAAGAAAAAGGACAAATCTTTGTAGGTATTGATGTAATTGGAGGTTATTTGACTGAAATAAATGTTACATCCCCAACTGGTATTCAAGAATTAGAAAGGTTTGATAATATAAATATTGCAGAAAAAATTTGGAAATCGATCGAATCTAAATTTTAAACTTTGTTATTAACGCCCAGAATCCGCCAATTTGTTTCGCCAAGATGCTCAATATGTGTTATGCTGAGGTTATCAATTTGAAAGCTAATAGCACTACGTGCTTCTATTTTTGCAGCACGTTGAAGTTGTGTTAATATTACACCAAAGTGCCCAATAGCAATTATGTTGCAGCCTTTATATTTTTTATTTATTTGATCGACTTGTTTGTCTACTCTTTTTGCAGCTTGATTCCAGCTTTCTCCATTTGGAGGTGAAACATCTCCGGGATTAGACCAATATTCTTTTGATAGATTTGGATATTTTTTTGAGATTTCTTCTGAATTTTTAAGTTCCCATTCGCCAAAGTTAAATTCACGCAAATTTTTATTATTTGGAATTCGTTGCCGTTTATTTTGAATCAAGTCGGCTGTTTTTATAGATCTCTTCAAGTCAGATGATATAACTATGCTATCTTTAGGTAGATAATTATTTAATCGAGCAAACATATCAATATTTGATAAATCTACCTCTACGTCTGACCAACCAACTAAACCTTTTAAATTAGTTGGTGCATGTCTTATCCAATACCAGTTTGTCATGAAAGTTTTGAGGGTAATTGGCCTTTTAAGACCATCGGAATGCCAGCAGTAACTAATACTACAAGATCGGATTGTGCTGCAATATCTTGATTCAATTGGCCTTGAGCAGTTCTAAATCTTCGCGCCAGTGTGTTATCTGGAACCACTCCCAAGCCAGTTTCATTAGAAACGCAAACTATATGTCCTGCATGTTTGCATGCTTTTATAAATTTTTTTGTGTCGATTTCTTTATTATCCAATATATGATTGCTGAGCCATAAAGTTAAGCAATCAATTAATGTTACGCCTTCCTTTGGTAGAGGAAATATATCAATTGGAGCTTCAATTGTGTTCCAATCGCCGCCGCGATCTTTTTGATGTTTTTCTATTTTTTTCTGCATCTCATCGTCAAATGCCTGAGCAGTAGCGATATAGTTTTTTGTCAAATCTGATGAACAGACTAATTGTTCTGCAAATGCTGACTTCCCAGAGTTGGCTCCTCCGAGAATTAAAGATAGTTTGGGAAATTTTTTTGACACATTCAACCTCAAAGTGATCCAATTATTGGCTTGTTGCGTAACAATTATACAAACTGAAACATTAGATAAAGAAAAATAAAATATGACACTTGATACATCCTATGAAAAACGTTTGCAAAAAACTGCCATGAAAGCAGAAATGCTAGACGTTGATACAGAATATAAACTTGCAGTAGCATGGCGTGACCATAAAGATGAAGATGCGTTGCATAGATTAATTAATGCATATATGCGGCTTGCTATCTCTATGGCATCAAAATTCCGCAGATACGGTGTATCACAACAGGATCTTATACAAGAGGCTGGAATGGGTCTGATGAAAGCTGCAGACAAATTTGATCCAGATAAAGGTGTGAGATTTTCAACATATGCTCAATGGTGGGTAAAGGCATCTATACAAGACTTTGTGATGCGAAATTATTCTATGGTTCGAACTGGTAGTACAACAAATCAAAAATCGTTGTTTTTTAATATTAAGAGAGTAAAAGCTCAGCTTGAACGTGACGCCGTTCAAAATAATCAAACGGTTACCCCAGCGCAGATTTTGGAGCAAGTAAGTACTGAATTAGGTGTTCCAATGCGAGATGTTATGATGATGAATGGTCGCATGTCTGGCGGAGATATGTCTTTAAATGCCATTCAATCAAACGATGATGAAGGCCGCGAATGGATTGAAACTCTTGCAGATGATGCGCCAAATGGGGCTGATATTGTTGAACAAAGTTTTGATGAGAAAAAATTAAAAACTTGGATTGGACAATCCATGGAAGTGTTAAATGATCGTGAAAAGTATATTGTTATTCAAAGAAAAATGATTGATTCTCCTAGAACTTTAGAAAGTATTGGTATTGAATTAAAATTGTCAAAAGAACGAATTAGACAAATAGAAAACGCTGCATTGGAAAAGCTAAAGAAACGAATGGGTTCAGACGGCCATAATGCATCTAGGCATATTGAATTAGTATAACGCGACTTGCCAGAAGCCTACTTCGAGATTAAACAGACTATCACTAACAATTGGTGATCAGTTATGTTTCATGGAAGACGAATCTTATTAATTATAGGCGGTGGTATAGCTGCCTATAAATCGCTTCAGTTAATTAGAGAGTTTCAAAAAAAAGGTGCTACTGTAGTCCCTGTTATGACAAGAGGGGCTGCTGAATTTGTAACGCCACTATCAGTTGCTGCGTTGTCAAAAAATAAAGTATTTAAAGATTTATTTGATTTGAACGATGAATCTGAAATGGGTCATATAGAATTATCAAGATCTTCTGACTTAATTGTTGTTGCACCAGCCACTGCTAATTTGATGGCAAAAATGGCATTTGGAGTTGCTAGTGATTTGGCCTCAACGCTTCTACTGGCTACTGATACACCAGTACTAATTGCTCCAGCAATGAATGTTAGAATGTGGGAGCATCCCGCCACACAAAATAATGTTAAAATTTTAATGAAAAATGGCATTCATTTTTCTGGGCCAGAAGAAGGAGATATGGCTTGTGGTGAATTTGGCTTTGGACGCATGTCAGAGCCAGAGGCAATAGTTAAAGCTGCTTCAGAAATATTAATTAATGGGCCTTTAAGAAATAAACATATTTTAATTACTTCTGGTCCAACCCATGAACCAATTGATCCAGTGAGATATATTGCCAATAGATCTTCTGGAAACCAAGGCAGTGCAATAGCTAATGCATTAATTGCATTAGGCGCAAAAGTAACTTTTATATCTGGGCCTTCAATAAGTGAAATGCCTAAAAATTGTCATATAATTAAAGTTGAAACTGCAATTGAAATGCTAAAGGCTGTAGAATCAGCAATACCATGTGATGTTGCTATTTTTTCAGCAGCAGTTTCTGACTGGCGGGTTGAAAATCAAAATATAAACAAAATAAAGAAAAACGGTTTAAATGATGGCTTGAAAATTAATTTTGTTGAAAATCCTGATATTTTGAAAACTATATCTAATTTAGAACATAACCGGCCAAAATTAGTTATTGGGTTTGCTGCTGAAACAGATAATTTATTAAAAAATGCAACTGAAAAAAGAAATAGTAAAGGTTGTGATTGGATTTTATTAAATGATGTTTCGCCAGAAACTGGAATAATGGGTGGTGAAGAAAATCAAATAACTTTGATTTCTTCGAGTGAGAATGAAGAGTGGCCTAGAATGTCAAAAAGTGCTGTTGCAAATCAATTGGCAAAAAAAATAGTGGATCTAGGAATATGATAAATTTGGATATCCAAATAAATTTTTTGGAGCATGCGGACAGAAAAATTGCTCTGCCTTCATATGAAACAAGCCAATCAGCTGGAATGGACTTAAGGGCAAATTTCAGTATGGAACATCGTGAACTGGGAAAAACTATATTAAGTCAAAAATGGTTGCTAATCCCAACTGGCCTAGCAATATCTATACCTATTGGATACGAAGCACAAATTAGACCTAGATCTGGGTTAGCTTTAAAATTTGGCATTAGCGTTTTAAATTCACCTGGAACAATAGATTCAGATTTCCGTGGAGAAATAGGTGTTGTGTTAATCAATTACGGAAATAATGATTTTCATATCAAGCACGGTGATAGAATTGCACAAATAATTTTTGCACCAATAGTTCAGGCTGTTTTGAATCCAGTAATTAATTTAGACAAAACACTTCGTGATACAAATGGGTTTGGGTCAACTGGGGTTTCTTAATGAATATATCATTAAACCAAATTATAACACCTGAGGGAGCATTCTTGATCGGGTTAATATGTATAATTTATTTATATATCAGAATTTTACGGCGTAAATCAGCAAAAACCAGAATTGAACTATCAACTTCACCTGATGAGATACCTCAATCATCTATGACTGAAACTGAATTAGACAGATATTCAAGGCATATACTATTACGAGAAATAGGTGGGCAAGGGCAATCAAAGTTACGAAAAGCAAAAGTTTTAGTCGTTGGTGCTGGAGGGCTTGGATCTCCTATATTGTCATATTTAGCAGCTGCAGGTGTTGGAACTATTGGTGTGATTGATGATGATTTAGTAAGCTTATCAAATTTACAAAGACAAGTGCTATTTGATGAAGATCATTTAGATTATCCAAAAGTATTTGCAGCAAAAGATAAAATTAAAAAACTTAACCCTTTTATAGACATATTACCATTTAATAGACGTTTAACAACGCTTGAGGCAGAACTATTATTTATTGAATTTGATTTAATTGTAGATGGTTCAGATAATTTCTCAACTCGCCAAGTTGTAAATTTGGCATGTGTTAAATTAAATAAGCCTTTAGTTTCTGGCGCTATTAGTCAATGGGAAGGCCAGGTAAGTATATTTAATGAGACAAAAAATTCAGCATGTTATGCATGTATTTTTCCAATTGAACCAGCTGATGGTTTAGCTCCAAATTGTGCGGAAGGCGGCGTTATGGGAGCACTACCTGGAATTATTGGCTCTGTTATGGCTTCTGAGGTTATAAAGAAAATAACTGGTGCAGGAGTAAATTTAACTAATAAATTGATGATTTTTGATGCTTTGAATAACGAATTTAGTAAAATAAACATAAAAAAGAATATAAATTGTAAAATCTGTAAGGAGCACTATGAAACCTAATCGAGATAAATTAGATACTGCAATTCCATCAATTTTAGCAGCTCCTAAAAACAACGCAAAAATTGAACAGCTTTGTTATAGGCCAGATTTTAGTAAGCGTACTTTTGTTAATCAATTATCAGTTAGTATTGCTGGTGGAGTGCAAGGTTGTAGGTGGTCACATACACCTTGGTTAAAGAAAGATGATGGATCTGGTGATCCCCGAATACAGGTTAGTATTTTACAAAAAAGAGTATTGGATCTGATATATGCACCGGGTAATGAAGAAACACACCCTGGGGATACTTTTATAGTTGATATGGATTTGTCACATGAAAATTTACCAGTGGGTTCAGTAGTACAAGCTGGATCAGCCCTACTTCGTATAAGTGATCATTGGAATAATGCATGTGTAAAATGGAAAGTTAGATATGGAAGTGATGCGCTTGACTGGGTGAGGCATAATGAAAATATCAAATATCGTTTAAGAGGTGTGCTTTGTGAAGTCGTTAAAGATGGTACCATTGTAAATGGTATATCGCTTTATAAAGTTTAAAATTTTGGTATACACATATTAGGTGGGCGATGACCATCTTGGTGCATTTTTATATTTAATATAACTGTTTCACCCATTTCGTGCCGTGCTTCTTGGGTTGCCGAACCCATATGAGGAAGCAACATTACATTAGGTAATTCACAAAGTGTTTTATTTACATTTTTGCCAGTAGCTAAAACATCCAAGCCAGCAGCAGCTAAGCTTCCTTTTAAGAGAGCGTTTTCTAATGCGGCTTCGTCGATTAAAGCTCCGCGGGCAGTATTTACAACTACTGCACTGGGTTTCATGAAGCTCAAAGCTTTTGAGTCTAAAATATGATGTGTTTCAACACTTAAAGGACAACATGTGGCAAGAATATCAATCTTAGATAACATCTCATGAAAATTTTCATAGTAGTCTGCGTTTAGACGTGTTTCTGTATCTGGGTGGACTTTTTTTCTATTATGATAACATACATTTAAACCAAACGCCCTTGCTCTCTCAGCTAATGCAGTTCCAATTCGGCCCATACCTAAAATTCCTATTGTTTTTCCTGCAACCCTTGTTCCTAAAAATGCTGAGGGCGCCCATCCTTGCCAATCACCAGACTCCATGACGTTTGAACCTTCTTTAAAGCGTCTCATTACTGCTAATATAAGTGCAATTGTCATATCTGCAGTGTCTGAAGAGCTGACTGTGGGCGAATTAGAAACTAAAATTCCACGCTCATGTGCTGCTTCTACATCAATGTGATCTACGCCTGAGCCATAATTTGCTAAAAGTTTTAATTGATTGCCTGATTCAGCTAATACTGATGCATCGATGTTATCATTTAGTGTAGGTACCAAAACATCAGCACGTTGCATTGCAGTAACTAATTCGGATCTATTTAAAGGGATATCATTTTGACTGAATTCCACATCAAAAAGTTCTTTCAGCCTTGCTTCAACTGTATTGGGTAGTTTTCTTGTTACAATAACTTTAAATGTAGAATTCGGCATTTAATAGATTCTCCTACTGGATTTCTTGTACACATTCTGGCAAATTATAAGCCATTGTGGAAGGTGGAAAATTCAACACTGATAATAATGTAAATTTAAGGTTAACTATGTATAAATTTAGCAAAATAATTGCAATTACAATATTATTATTATGGCCCCCTTTTGCTGAAGCAAAAGAGCGAGGGTCAGTTACCAATCTACCAATTCCAAGGTTTGTATCTATGAAAGCAGGTGAAGGGTTTGCAAGAAGAGGCCCCTCAAAATTGCATAGGATTGATTGGGTCTACAAGCATCAAAACATGCCTCTTATGATTACGGGTGAATATGGGCATTGGCGCCGAGTGCAAGATATTGATGGCCAAGGTGGTTGGATGCATTTCAGATTACTTTCTGGAAATAGAACGGTGGTTTTTAAAGGAGAAAAGAATCCAGTCACGCGGCGGCAAAATGTAGGTTCTGACATAGTATTTTTTGCTGAAAAAGGCGTAATTGGAAATTTAGATGAATGTAATATTAGTTGGTGCAAAGTTTACGTTAAAAAAAGAAAAGGATGGGTATTAAAAGCTAATATTTGGGGTGTTTTTGAAAATGAGCTGAGAAATTAGCTTTTAACCAGCAGCCAATATTTTTAAATAAACCATTACTAGAATTCTAACGCTCTAAAAATCCTCGACCTTTAAGTAATGCATCAACTTTTGGCATTGAGCCACGGAAGTTCATATAAAGTTCATTAGCAGGTAATGATCCACCAGCAGAGTAAATGTGTTTTTCCAACAAATGGGCTACCTTGGAGCTAAATGGATCATTTTCTTCTCTAAATGCTTCAAATGCATCAGCATCCATTACCTCTGACCACATGTAACTATAATATCCACTAGAATACCCATCGCCTGAAAATATATGAGCAAAATGTGGTGTTGCATGGCGCATTGTTATTTCAGGTGGCATTTCTATTTGATCAAGAATCTCTTTTTGTTTCATCATGGGATCTTTAGGCGGTGTTTCCGTATGAAATGCTAAATCAACTAATGCACTTGAAACATATTCAACAGTTGAAAACCCTTGATCATAGTTTTCTGCCTCAAGTAGTTTTTCCAATAAAGGTTTAGGAATTGGACTATTGGTTTCAGCATGTATTGCAAACTTTTCTAATACAGATGGGACAGACAGCCAATGTTCATATAGTTGACTGGGGAGTTCAACAAAATCACGTGCAACTGAAGTTCCTGAAATATACGGATATTTTACATTTGATAACATTGAGTGCAAAGCATGACCAAATTCATGAAATAATGTACGTGCATCGTCAAAATTCAACAGAGATTTTTGCCCTTTTGGTGCTTTTGCAAAATTACAAACATTTACTGTAATGGGGCGCTGATTTTTATCCATAGAAGATTGGCCTCTAAATCTAGAACACCATGCTCCCGATCTTTTAGAAGGGCGAGCAAAATAATCACCTATAAATACAGCCACATGCTCATTGTTTCGAGTTACCTCCCAGGCCTGAACATCTGGATGATACATTGGCGCATCTATTTGATGAAAATCTAAATTAAATAGTTTTTTAGCGCAATAAAACGAGGCCTTAATCATTTGGTCTAATTGGAAGTATGGCTTAAGTTCTGTCTCGTTTAAATTGTGCTCTGACGCGCGTCTTTTTTCTGAGTAATATCGCCAATCTGCGGGTGTTAAATCTCCTATAGTTCCATCGGCATTCATCATTTCAGTTAATTTTTTCGCATCGTTAATAGCAGCTTGTCTCGCAGGCTTCCATACAGCCATTAATAATTCAGTAACTTTGTCTGGTGATCCAGCCATTTCTGTTTCTAATTTAAAATCTGAAAATGATTTATAGCCCAGTAAATTTGCGCGCTCTTGACGTAATAAAAGTGTCTCTTGAATAATTTTCAAATTATTTGTTTTTCCCTGATTTGCACCACGTAGCTCCCAAGCCTTAAAAGCTTTTTGGCGTAAATCGCGTCGGGGTGAAAACTGTAAGAACGGCACAATTAAACTTCGTGATAGCGTTATTATATATCCATTGATACTTCGCTCTTGAGCGGCTTCTCTGGCTGCATCTTTTAGAAATTGAGGGCATCCGATAAGATCCTCATCTGTTATGCTCATAAACCAATCGCGTTCGTCCTTTAGTAAATTTTGTGTAAAATTTGTACCTAATTCAGCTAAACGCTGGAGTATTTTTTTTAATTTTTTTTGCTTAATGTCTTTTAGTTCTGCGCCTGATCTTACAAACGAAAGATGGTACAATTCTAAAACTCTTAGCTGTTCTTTTGTTATGTTTAAATATGCTCTTTTTTTATAAAGGCTATCAACACGAGCAAATAATTTTTTATTAAGTTTAATGTCTGAATCCATTTTAGCCCATTTGGGAGCTAAGTCGCGCTGGAGTTCTTCAAGTTTTGAATTTGAATCTGAACTTGCTAAGTTTGCAAAAATACTAGCAACCTTATTCATTAAACCATCAGATCGCTCTAGTTCTTCTATAGTATTCTCGAATGTGGGTAGGTTAGCTTGATTGGCAATTTTTTCTATTGCTAATTCAATTTGAGAAAAAGCTTCTTTGAACGCCTCATCAAAATGATAATCTTTTATTAAATCAAAAGGTGGAAGTTGAAATTTAGATTCCCAGTTGAACAGTAGTGGATTTGATGTTTGCATGAAGAAATTCCTTATTATTTTAATGTATCTAGGGCGCTTGCTGTTACTAATCCAGTATCAAATCCAAACATTGTCGTTTTTTGAAAAAAACAGTCGGCAGGTTGACTGCTATTGCTGATTTTTCTGCAATTCTGCATATTATTTTCATTTGGAGATTCGAAGATGAAAACTCATGTAAAAGCTTTAGTAGTTGGTGGTGGTGCTGTTGGGACAGGTATAGCATACCATTTAGCCAAATACGGCTGGAATGATATTATGTTGTTAGAGCGTGATGAATTAACATCTGGATCTACCTGGCATGCTGCTGGATTGTTGCCACTATTTAATATGGGTTATGCTACTTCACACTTACATGATTACTCAGTTGATTTTTACAAATCATTGGAAGCAGAAACAGGATTAAATGCAGGCTTCTCAGTTGTAGGTAATCTTCGTATGGCTCAAACCAAAGACCGTATGGATGAATATATGTTATATGGCTCAACAGCAGAGACACTAGGAATAGAATATGAAAAACTTACCCCAAATCAAATTAAAGAGCGTTGGCCACTGATTAGAACTGATGATTTGGAAGGTGCAATATACCATCCAACAGATGGATATATTAATCCTGCTGATGTTACTATGGCAATGGCCAAGGGCGCGCGACAAATGGGCGTAAGTATTGAAAGAAAATGGCAGGTTGATGGCTACAAGTGGACTGGTGAAGAATGGAAAGTTACATGTACCAAAATGGTTGAGAAGGGTGGAAACTTAATACCATCTGAGGAACAAATAGTTATAACTGCTGAACATGTTGTAACTGCAACGGGCAATCATGCCCAAAGAACTGCAAGGCTTTTGGGAATAAAAATCCCTGCAATACCTGTTGAGCATCAATTTATTGTTACTGATGTAGACCCATTGTTGCAAAAATGGCGAGCAGAGGGAAATCCTGAACATCCAGTTATACGCGATGCTGATGCACAGTCTTATGTTCGTGAAGAGCGGGGCGGATGGATATTAGGCGTATATGAGAAGCATGCTCCAGCAAGATTTGAATATGGTGTTCCTGATAGTTTCAGGGCAGATTTATTTCCATTAAATTTAGAAAGAATTGAAGATCAGTATATGGCAATGATTCATCGTATGCCTTCATGTGAAGAAAGTGGCCTTAAGGATGATTTTAATGGCCCTATTTGTTATACGCCAGATGGTAATCCACTAGTTGGTCCAGCTCCTGGTTTGCGGAATATGTGGTTAGCAGAAGGATTTAGTTTTGGTATTACCGCAGCAGGTGGTGTTGGCAACTATATGGCACAAATGATGGTTAATGGAGAAGCTGAAATTGATATGGCTTCATTAGACCCCAAACGATATGGCTCATGGATGACCACTGAATACGCTGCTCGCAAAAATGAAGAATGCTATGAGCATGTATATATATTACATCACCCAGATGAAGAGAGGCCTGCATGTAATGCATTGCGAACATCACCTGCTTATGATCGCCAAAAAGCTGCAGGCGCTCAATTTGGCCGTGTAAATGGATGGGATCGCCCTAACTATTTTGGTCCAATTGATGCTGATGAAAATTTTGACCATGACAGTAGATCTTTTCGTAGAGGTAAATGGTGGAAATATGCTGTTGATGAGGCAAGGGCAATTCGTGAAAGTGTAGGGCTAATCGATGCAACTGCTTTTACAAAACATATTGTAAAAGGTCCTGGTGCCACACAATTTTTAGATTGGTTTACATGTAATAAGCTGCCAAAAATAGGCCGTATAAATCTTACATATGCATTGACCAGGTCTGGTACTACACGCACAGAATATACGATTGTTAGAAATGGGCAAAATGATTATTATCTGGTTTCTGCGGGTGCTTGGACTGCATATGATTCAGATTATTTGACAAAAGCTGCTGAAGATAAAGCAGCTGAATTTGGTTACATAGAAATTCATGATGTAACAAATCAGTGGGGTGTTTTCGCAATTGCAGGACCAAAAACACGTGATGTATTATCAAAAATTATTAAAGATTCAGACCCATTAACAGCGCTTTCAAATAAAAGGTTTCCTTGGCTTTCAACGCAAAAAATTGAATTAGGAATGTGTCCAGTAAATGCGATAAGAGTTGCATATACAGGTGAATTAGGATGGGAATTGCATCACCCGATTGAAATGCAGAACTATTTATATGATTTAATAATGGATGCTGGTTCTGATTTTGGAATTAAGCTTGTGGGAGGTAGAGCGCAGAATTGGTTGCGACAAGAAAAATCATATCGAGCTTTTGGTACTGAATTAGGACGAGATGCAACACCACAAGAAGCGGACCTTCCTAGGTTTATTGATTTAGAAAAAGATTTTTTTGGTAAAGATGCAATGATTGAAACTGGTATTCGATCAAAATGTGTGACTCTATTAATTGATGGCCCATCAGATGCAGACCCATGGGGTCGGGAAGCTCTATATAGTAATGATATAAAAGTTGGTCGATTAACCTCTGGTGGTTATTCAGTAACCTTTAATAAATCTATTGGTATGGGATATGTTAATCCTGAATTAGCAAAAGTTGGACAAAAATTAACTGTAAATATTTTAGGTAATCTTTATTCTTGTGAGATAGTTAAAGATAGTCCATATGATCCAAAAAATATTACAATTCGAACTGATATTTAACTTAAATTATTATTAAGCAGTATCAATAATATTGCTTAATAATTTTATCTAAATATAATTATTTTCCGTATTTTATTAGTGCATTTTGAAAAATTTTTCTATCAACATTACCGCCTGTTGCAACTACTATCACATCTTCATTATTTAATTCTTTTCCGTGAAATAATGCGGCAGCCAATGCCACTGCTCCTCCTGGTTCCACAACAATTCGTAACTGTTCAAATGCAAGAACCATTGCTCTTAGCGCTTCTTCATCAGAAACACTGAAACCTGCTCCGCATAAGCGTTTTAGAATTGGAAATGTTATATCACCTGGACATAGTGTTAAGACTGCATCACAAACCGAACCACTAGTATGTTTGTTACATTCAATTTTTCCACTTTTTAAAGATTTTTTTATATCATCAAATTTATCAGGTTCAGCGGTTCTAACTAACATATTAGGATTAAGCTGCTCTAAGCTTAAAGCAATGCCAGATGCCAACCCTCCTCCTCCAGAGCAAACAAGAACATCAGCCTTTTTAATATTTCTTGTTTTAGCTTGGGCGGCAATTTCAATGCCTACAGAACCTTGACCCGCAATTACATTATGATCGTCATAAGGTTTAATTAGTAGAAGCGATTTATCAGGATTGACTTCCGTTTCTATAAGATTTCGATCTTCTGTTTTGCGGTTATATAATATTACTTTTGCACCTAAATCTTTAGTGTTTTTAATTTTCACATCAGGGGAATCACTTGGCATAATTATAGTTGCTGAAACATCATGGTGTGCAGCAGCTGATGCAATTCCTTGAGCATGATTGCCAGATGAAAAGGTTATTACACCACGTGCGCGATCTTTAGGTTTCAGTGCAGAGATTGCAGACCATCCACCTCGAAATTTGAATGAGCCTGTGTGCTGTAAACACTCTGCTTTTACCCATAGTCTACGTTTAGCAATTCTGTCCAAAAAAGGTGATGATAGTAACGGTGTATATATAGAATGAGGAGCTATTCGATCATAAGCTGCCAATATCATTTGGAAGTTACTCATTTAATTCTTTCACAATGCTAGGTATGGCTGATAAATTATTTACTATCTTCCAGGGTTTAAAATTAAGACGATCTTGAGGGTTAAAATTACGGTTAACCCATAGTGTTTTAAAGCCAAATTTACTTGCACCAGAAATATCCCAACCATTTGAAGATATAAATAATACATCTCCTTTGGTGCAATTGAAGTGGTCCAAAACCATTTGGTAGACTTTTGGGTCTGGCTTATAAATCTTTATTTTATCAATAGACAGAACAACGTCTAAATTGTCATTTAAATTTGCAGATTTAACTGCACTATCTAGCATATCTCTTGAGCCATTTGATAGAATACCCGTGCGAATATTATTTGATTTTAATGCTATTAAAACATCACGAGCTTCAGAATATGCTGACAAATTCCAATATAAATCTAGTAGGCGGTTTCTTAGCTGAGTATTTTGTATCTGACTCTCTTCTAAAGCAAAATCTAATCCGTCTTTTGTAATCTGCCAAAAGTCCAAATAATCATCCATAATATTGCGCAGCCAAGTATATTCAAGCTGCTTGATACGCCAAGTATTAGAAACTTTTTCTGAATATTTTGAAAATTTATCGTATGCTTTTTCGTTAGCTAGCATTCGAGCTGCAGACATTACATCAAAAAGAGTTCCATATGCGTCAAATATACAAATATTAGCCATGTTTATCTCCTTTATTTATAGCATTTAATAAAAGGAGTGTAGCGTCAATCTAATTAAAGATTTTCAGATTGTGCCATACCTAAAACATGATACCCGCCATCAACATAAATAATTTCGCCTGTTGTACACTGCCCATAATCGGAAGCAAGATAAACAGCAGTCCCGCCAACACTTTCTAATGTTGCGTTTGCGCGCATGGGTGAATTTGCTTCAGTTGTACGAAATGTTTTTCGTGCACCACCAATTGCAGCGCCAGCTAATGTTCTCATTGGTCCAGGGCTTATTGCATTAACCCTAATTCCTTGGGGACCTAAATCATTTGCAAGATATCGAACTGCACTTTCTAATGCAGCTTTTGCAACACCCATGACATTATAGAATGGCGTAACACGATTTGAGCCTTGATATGTCAATGTTAAGATTGTTCCACCATCTGTCATAAGTTCTGAGGCTCTTCGGGAGACTTCAATTAAAGAATAACATGAAATATCAAGTGAATTTTTAAAATTCGCACGACTTGTATCCACAAACCTGCCTACTAATTCATTTTTATCAGAATATGCTACTGCGTGAACAATAAAGTCTAATTTACCCCACTTTTCTTTAAGTTCATTAAATGCGATATCTAAAGAAGCATCATCAGTTACATCTGCATCTACTAATATACTTGACCCAAGGCTTGCTGCCAGTGGTTGAACACGCTTTCCGAATGCTTCACCTTGGTATGTAAAGGCAAGCTCAGCGCCTTGTGCTGCCATTTCACGAGCTATACCCCAAGCGATTGATTTATCGTTTGCAACACCCATTATAAGGCCGCGTTTACCCTTCATTAAATCAGACATATTTTTTACCCATTATATTTGCTCATAGCTAAACTGGCATTAGTACCACCAAAGCCAAAGCTATTTGATAAAACCGTATCTAAACTTGCATTATCAATACGTTTTGTAGCAATTTCATTTTCTTTTAAAGCGGGATCTAATTCAGAAATATTTGCAGATGCTGCAACAAAATCTTTATCAAGCATAATCAAAGAATAAATTGCCTCCTGAACTCCAGTCGCTCCAAGTGAATGGCCTGTTAAAGACTTTGTTGAACTTATAATAGGCTGCTCTTTGTCCGAAAATACTCTACGTACCGCTTCAACTTCAGTAACGTCTCCCGCAGGAGTGGAAGTTCCATGTGCATTTATGTAATTTACGCTACGCTCACCAATGGTAGATATAGCAAGCTTCATAGAACGTTCACCACCTTCACCTGATGGTGCAACCATATCATGGCCATCTGATGTTGCCCCATATCCAGTAACTTCAGCATAAATTTTTGCACCACGTGCAAGTGCATGTGTTAGTTCTTCTAGAACAACTACGCCTCCACCACCTGCAATCACAAAGCCATCACGATTTGCGTCAAATGCACGAGACGCTTTTTCTGGTGTGTCATTATATTTAGAAGACATAGCTCCCATAGCATCAAATAAACAAGACATTGACCAATCTAATTCTTCTCCACCTCCTGCAAATACTATGTCTTGTTTTCCCATTTGAATTTGTTCAACTCCGTTACCAATACAATGCGCAGACGTAGAGCAAGCAGAAGTAATTGAATAGTTTACACCTTTTATTTTGAATGGTGTTGCTAAACACGCTGAATTTGTTGAAGACATGCAACGAGTGACCATAAAAGGCCCCATTCGTTTTGGCGCACCTTTTTCAAGCGTAATTTGATGTGCATTAAATAAATTAATAGTTGATGGACCACCAGATCCCATCACCATTCCAGTGCGTTCATTTGAAACCTGACTTTCTTCTAAGCCGCTGTCTGCAATGGCTTGTTCCATTGCTAGGTAATTATAAGCGGCTCCTTGCCCCATAAATCGCATTTGTCGTTTGTCTATATGCTCTGTTACATCAATTTTTGGTAAACCATGTATTTGAGATCTAAAGCCTTTTTCCGTATAGTCTGGTGCAGCTACAATTCCTGAGCGCCCATTTATTAAACTATCTGTTACTTCATTTATGTCATTTCCAATGGAAGAAATGATGCCCATCCCTGTGACTACTACTCGACGCATTTAAATCTCCTTAAAATTATATTTAGGCTTAAACTTCTTGGTTTGCTAAGCCAACTTTCATATCTTTTACAGCATAAATTAATTCGCCGTCAGCATGTACTGTACCATTAGCAACACCAATTTTGAGTTTTCGATCAATTACACGGGTAAATTCTACATTATAAGTCAACATTTTCCGTGATGGAGTAACCATTCCTGTTAGTTTTACTTCTCCAACACCTAATGCCATTCCTTTACCAAGCATTCCTCTCCACCCAAGATTAAAGCCCGTTAATTGCCATAAACCGTCTAATCCTAAACAGCCTGGCATTATGGGATTTCCTGGAAAGTGACACTCAAAAAACCATAATTCAGGCTTGATATCAAACTCAGCAACTACATGGCCTTTGCCAAATTCGCCTCCATCTGTAGACAATTCAGTAATTCGGTCCATCATAAGCATTGGTGGAGCAGGTAATTGGGCATTTGTGGGTCCAAATAATTCTCCACGTGAACATTTTATTAAATCTTCATAGTTATAACTAGTTGGTCTTTCGGTCATATTTTTGCTCCGTGCCTCAATTTTACCAACACTTACCATCTCATTGCATTTGCTTGCAATAGAAGCTTGCAAGTAGAAATTTAAAGAGTTTTAATGAAGTGGATTGAATTTTAATTATTTTAGGATCATAATATAAGTGATATAGAGGTTTTTAATGGTAAATATTCAAGAAAACAGAGGCCGAGAATGGCTAAAGAGTGCTGGAGTTCGGCCAACTAGGCAACGGTTAACGTTAGCTGAGTTGTTAATTGGTGATGGTTTAAATCGTCATGTTTGTGCTGAAAGTTTGCATGAAACTGTTTGTAGTAATTCTTTAAACGTTTCACTGGCAACTATTTATAATACTCTTCGAACCTTTTGTGATGCTGGCTTGATGCATGAAATTCATGTTGATGGTCATAAATCTTATTTTGACACTCGAACTGACGATCACCCTCATTTTTACTGGGAAAGCAGTGGAAAATTAACTGATGCTCCAAAAGAATCTATAAGATTTGAAAAATTACCAGACGTACCGCAAGGATACAATGTTTCACGTGTTGATGTGGTTATACGCCTGAAAGACTTATAAAAATTTATTAATATTTGATTATTATTAACTAATATTTTTTTAGCTTTAAAATATTTATAGTGAAAATTCTTATTATCTCTATTTTCAGATAGCATTGAATAGATACTGAATGCAGTGTAAGGCCTAAAAAACGTCATATATATTTAGGGCTTAATAATGTCTAAAACTAAAAATTTATATATTAAAACATTTGGTTGCCAGATGAATGTTTACGACTCTGAAAGAATGGCTACGTCTCTTGGTGCTGATGGCTATAATGAAGTTTCTTCACCTGAAGAAGCTGATATGATTTTATTAAATACATGCCATATTCGTGAGAAAGCGGCCGAAAAAATTTACTCTGATTTAGGTCGATTTAAGTCACTTAAAGCTAAAAATCCTGACCTTAAAATTGGTGTTACCGGATGCGTAGCTCAGGCAGAAGGTGAAGAAATTATTAAAAGACAACCACTTGTGGACATAGTTGTTGGCCCTCAAGCATATCATAGACTTCCTGCTATGGCAAAATCTGTCGAAAATGGAAAAAAAGTGGTTGATACAGATTTTCCAGAAGAAGATAAATTTGAGCATTTACCTACTGCACCTAAAAGCAAGCGAGCACCTTCAGCTTTTTTAACTGTACAGGAAGGATGTGATAAGTTTTGTGCTTTTTGTGTTGTCCCATTCACCCGAGGTGCTGAAGCTTCTCGTCCAGTATTACAAATATTTAATGAGGCTAAAGATTTAGTTGAGCGTGGTGTTCGAGATATTACTTTGCTTGGTCAAAATGTTAATGCATATCATGGCTCAATGGGTGCAAATGACGCAACCTTACCTCAATTGATAAAAGAGCTTTCGAAGATTGAAGATTTGAAGCGAATTAGATTCACAACTTCTCATCCTAATGACATGACGCAAGAGTTAATAGATGCACATGGTGAAGTAAAAAAATTAATGCCATATTTGCATTTACCAGTTCAATCGGGATCAGATAAAATCCTTAAAGCGATGAATCGCAAGCATACTACAAAAAGTTATCTAAAAGTTATCGAAAAACTTCGAATTGCAAGGCCAGATATAGCATTGTCAGGGGATTTTATTGTTGGTTTTCCTGGAGAAACTAATGATGACTTTGAGCAAACATTAGAATTAGTTCGTGAAGTAAAATATGCTCAAGCATATTCATTTAAATATTCAACGCGCCCAGGAACTCCGGCAGCAGAAAATAAACATCAAGTGCCGGAAGAACTCAAAGCTGAGCGTTTGTCGCGCTTGCAAACATTACTTTCCACGCACCAAAAAGAATTTATGGGAACAATGGTTGGCAAAATTTTACCAGTGTTATTAGAGCGCCCTGGCAGATTGGCTGGACAGTTAGTTGGCAGGTCAGAATATTTACACGGTGTCCATGCTAACATTGACCAAGCTAAAATAGGTGACATTGTAAATTTACGTATTCTTGGCGCTGACACTAATTCACTGCGTGCAGAATTTGTCAGTAAATAAATTATTTCACGAATTATGTTGTAATATACTTGCGGGGTTCTACTTGTTACTGCATCATGAATTTGATTTAATTTGATTGGAGTATAAAGAATTGACAACAAAGGTTAGTGGTCCGGCATTAGTTTCTAGCGCCACTCAAGAGCTAGTAATTACTTTTCCTGACAATAGGTTATTAATAGACCTTTGTGGTGAATTTGATAAAAATCTTTCTCAAGTAGAAGAAAATACAAATATACAAATAGTTAGGCGTGGAAATGAGTTGACTTTAATCGGTGAACAGCAATCCATTTCAAATGCCCAAAATGCTTTAAAAACAATGTATGACAGGTTAGAAAATGGTAAAGTGCTGCTATCCCCAGAAATAGATGCAATCTTTCGATTTTCAAATTCTAAAGAAAATTCAGAGATCCAAAACGGTGATCAAATTGAAATGTTTTCAGCGGGTGGCGCTGAAATACGTACAAGAAAGAAAACTGTAGAGCCAAGAACGCCCACTCAGAAAAAATATATGGAGCAACTTTTTAAACATGAGTTGGTTTTTGGGTTAGGTCCAGCCGGTACAGGAAAAACTTATATGGCAGTGGCAGCTGCAGTATCCATGTTTATTGAAGGTCAAGTTGACCGAATTGTATTATCTCGACCAGCTGTAGAGGCAGGTGAGCGTTTGGGTTTTTTGCCTGGTGATATGAAAGATAAAATAGATCCATACATGCAACCATTATATGACGCTTTAAATGATTTTTTACCATCCAATCAATTAGGTAAATTAATTGAAGAAAAGAAAATTGAAATTGCTCCACTAGCTTTTATGCGAGGGCGAACTTTGGCTAATGCATTTGTTGTGCTAGATGAGGCGCAAAATGCAACAACAATGCAGATGAAAATGTTTTTAACCCGTATGGGTGAAGGTTCTAGGATGGCAATTACTGGAGATACTAGTCAAATCGATTTACCCCGCGGTGTTCCATCTGGCTTAATAGAAGCTAAACATGTTCTTAGAAAAGTAAAAGGTATTGGATTTACTGAATTTGATGCTTCTGATGTTGTACGCCATCCTATGGTCGCAAAAATTATTCGAGCGTATGATGCTAACAAAAAAGAAAAATGATTAATATTGCAGATATACTCATTGAAGATAAGCGATGGAATGATTTTAGATTGCAAAATCTTGCAGATAAAACGTTTGGAATTATTTTTGAAAATTTGATTTTGTCTTCAAAATGGAAAATTAGTATACTTGCTTGTGATGATGCAAAAATAACTGAACTGAATGCGGAATTTAGGGATAAGCCGACGGCGACCAATGTACTTTCTTGGCCAAACTATAACCTGAAATCACAACAAGTTGGTGAAGTGCCTAACAAACCATCACTTAGTGTTTATGAAGATGATTCTCTTGGTGACATAGCAATTTCATTTGATACGTGTAAACGTGAAGCAGCTGATAATAATGTAGATTTTATAGATCATATTATACACTTATTGATGCATGGTTGTTTGCATTTATTAAATTATGATCATATTAATGAAGCGGATGCGATAATAATGGAAGAATTGGAAACGAGACTTTTAAAAGTAATGGGAATATCTGACCCATATTTAGAAAATAAATAACTTGCCATAATTTTGGAAAGGGCAAATGACCAATATAAAAAAAGGGAATACAAATGTGACGCAAGGCGTACATCTATCCCAAAAAAATGTGCAAAGTGGATTTTTTAAGCGCTTATTAAGCGGTCTTGATTCAAATAAAGGACAAGCAAGTCAAAATGAAAGCTCTTTAACAGATGAAGGTATATCAAAACTTAAAACTTTACGGGTTGAAGATGTAGCTATACCGCGGGCAGACATTGTTAGTGTTTCATCTGAACTTAATTCAGATGTCCTAATCAAGGAATTTCGTGAGAGTGGGTATTCACGATTACCAGTTTTTGAAGACACTTTAGATAATCCAATAGGAATGGTTCATTTAAAAGATTTGGCTCTAAAATATATTTTTGATGATAAGTCGGAAGCTTTTAATTTTGTTGAATTAGTCCGTCCTGTTTTATTTGTCCCTCCATCAATGCCTTTGGATGTTTTATTGCAAAAAATGCAAACTGAACGAACACATATGGCATTAGTTGTTGATGAGTATGGTGGTGTTGATGGTTTGGCAACAATTGAAGATCTGGTTGAACAGCTAGTAGGAAATATATCTGATGAACATGATACTGATGATGATGCTACCTGGGTGGAAGTAAATCCTGGGGTTTATATTTGTCAGTCAAGGGCTTCACTAGAAGAATTTGAAAAAGTTCTAGGAGTCGATCTAGCTTCTGATACTGATGATGACGAAATTGATACTTTGGGGGGGCTTGTTTTTATGATGACTGGCCGGGTTCCAGTAAGGGGTGAAGTAATATCTCATCCTTCTGGATATGATTTTGAAGTTATTGAAGCAGATCCAAGAAAAATTAAAAAGTTACGGGTTTATCAAAAATTAAAGAAAAAGTAGCTAATAGTTTATGTTAAAAGCCCTCATGAAAAGTCACATGCAGTGGAAAATTTATTTTTCATTTTTCTTGCTTGGATTGATAATGGCTTTTGCACAAGCTCCATTTAATTTCAGTTTTATATATTTTTTTACAATACCCATTATAGGTTTGTATTTACGTAATCTTCGTGAAAAGAAAATCAGTTTTAAAATTGGCTGGTGGACAGCTTTTGGCTATTTTGGATTCACAATGATATGGATTGTTGAACCATTTTTGATAGAACCTGCAATAACTGGCTGGCTTGCACCTTTTGCTTTGGTTCTTATGGCTGGTGGCTTAGCAGTATTTTGGGCATTAGCATTTTATGTTGCTGTTTGGTTTACATCGGAAGGTAAATTCCGTGTTATTTTTTTAGCATTATCTTGGACATTTTTTGAATACCTAAGGTCATTTATTTTTACAGGATTTCCATGGGGACATTTAAGTTATGGATTGCTTGGATTGCCCATCATCCAAGTTGTTGCATGGTTTGGAATTCATGGATTAGGGCTTATTGTTATTATTATCTGTTTTATGCCAGCGATTTGCAGCCCTCGAATAAAAACTGGGTTAGTGCTTATGTTGAGCTTTTTACTTATTTTTACACTAATTGGTTTATGGCGGTCTAATGGTGAAATATTATCCAATTCTAGGAATATAATTGTTCGAGTTGTTCAGCCCAATGCCACACAAAACCTAAAATGGCGTAAAGATATGCTGAAAGTATTTTATACAAAACAATTAGCTTATACGGGAATTAAAAATACAAAATCGCCTAATGTTGTTATTTGGCCAGAAACTGCAATATCTAGATTGTTAAAAGATAGTGGAGAAATAATTAAAGAGATTTCAAATACAGCTGGCCCTAACACGTCTTTAATTACTGGTATTGTGCGTAGAGAAAATAATAAATCACGAAATTCATTGATATTAGTAAATGAGCGTGGGGATCTAGGGACAATATTTGATAAACAACATCTGGTTCCGTTTGGAGAGTATATGCCAATGGCTTATTTATTGAGAAATATAGGTCTATCAAGTTTAATTGGCTTTGTGGGAAACTTTGAATCTGGCAATGGCCCAAGAATTATTCAAAGTGAAAATTTACCAAATTTTTTAGCATTGATTTGCTATGAGTCTATATTTCCTAATTATTCAAATAATATTGAAAGCCGAGCAGATTGGATTGTTCACATAACAAATGATGCTTGGTTTGGAAACTTTTCAGGGCCTTATCAACACTTATCTCAAGCTAGGGTGCGAGCAATTGAGCAAGGTTTGCCATTGGTGCGCTCAGCAAATACGGGAATAAGTGCAATTATAGATCCTTACGGAAATATTATAAGTTCAATAGAATTGAATACGGCTGGATACTTTGATGCAATACTTCCAGATAAAATACCTCCTACACTTTATGCAAGATTTGGTGATCTAATATGGAAAATATTTTTTGCTTTATTACTATTGGCTTGTTTCAATAATATATATATGAAGCATTATAGATCATATTATAAATAACATTATGATACTAAACATGAAACTTATAACGGCTACCTGAAGTAAGTTTTTTTATAAACGGAGCAATTAATGTCACGAAAAAATTACCTATTTACCTCTGAGTCTGTTTCAGAAGGCCATCCAGATAAAATATGCGATAGAATATCAGATGCAGTATTGGATGCATTCTTAAGTGAAGAGGAGATGGCCCGTGTCGCCTGTGAAACTTTTGCTACAACGAATAGAGTTGTCATAGGAGGAGAGGTTGGTCTATCAGATCAATCAAAATTAAAATTAGTAAAATCAAATGTTGATGCGATTGTCCGAGAATGCGTTAGAGACATCGGTTATGAACAAGAAGGATTTCATTGGGAAACACTAAAAATTGATAACTTATTACATGACCAATCTGCCCATATTGCACAGGGAGTAGATAATGATGGAGCAGGTGATCAAGGAATAATGTTTGGTTATGCAACTAATGAAACACCAGAATTAATGCCAGCACCTATACAATATTCACATGCAATTTTAAGCAATTTGGCAAAAGCTAGACATTCAGGAGTACTTTCACAATTAGGTCCTGATGCAAAATCACAAATATCTGTAAAGTATGAAAATGGTAAACCTGTTGGAGTTACATCTATAGTATTGTCTACCCAACATTTAGATGAAACTTTATCTTCATCAGATGTGAGGGAATTAGTTGAACCTTACATTCGCAAAACATTACCTTCTGATTGGGTTTCATCTGAAACAGAATGGCATGTAAATCCAACTGGTAAGTTTGTTATTGGTGGTCCTGACGGAGATGCTGGTTTGACTGGTCGCAAAATAATTGTTGATACCTATGGTGGAGCTGCTCCACATGGTGGAGGAGCGTTTTCAGGAAAAGATCCAACAAAAGTAGATCGTTCAGCAGCATATGCTGCTCGCTACCTGGCGAAAAATGTTGTAGCAGCTGGGTTAGCAGACAAATGTACGATTCAATTATCTTATGCAATCGGTGTTTCTAAGCCACTCTCAATATACTGTGACACACATGGAACTGGTCAGGTTTCAGACGAAAGTATTGAAAAAGCTGTGTCTCTCGCAATGGATCTCACACCAGTTGGTATTATTAATCATTTAAATCTGCGAAGACCAATATATTCTAGAACTGCGTCTTACGGCCATTTTGGACGCGCACCGATGGATGATGGTGGATTTTCATGGGAAAAAACAGATTTGATAAATTCATTAAAGAACTCTGTTTGACGAAATATATTAATTAAAGTTAAGAGGCCTCAATATTATTGGGGCTTTTTTTTAGGGTAAAATAATGACTAAACGTGAGAAACATGTTTCTGGTGCGCCTAGAAGAAATTTCTATGGCAGAATTAAAGGTAAGTCCCTTCAAAAATCACAAGAAAGATATATGACTGAAGATCTTGAGTCATTAAAGCCTAAGAATGTCACATGGGCAGATAATCCAGATCGTAATTTAATAGAACCAAGTAAATGGTTTGGAGATAATAGGGATATATGGTTGGAAATTGGATTTGGAGGTGGAGAACACCTGGTTCACCAAGCAAGTTCCAATCCTAATGTAGGAATAATTGGATGTGAGCCATATATAAATGGTGTTGCCATGTTGTTGGGAAAAATCCGTACGTCGAAAGTTAATAATATTTTAGTCCACCCAGGTGATGCTAGGGATATGATGGATGTGTTGCCAAAGGAATCTGTATCTCGTGCATTTTTATTATACCCAGATCCTTGGCCAAAATCACGCCACCACAGGCGCAGATTTGTTACGCCAGAACATCTAGAGCCTTTAGCAGCGTGCTTAAAGCCTGGGGCAATATTTAGAATTGCGACTGATATTGAAGATTATGTTAGGCAAACACTTGAACAAGTCCATTTAAATGGAAAGTTTGAATGGCTTGCAGAGAATGCACGTGATTGGCAAGAACCGTGGGGTGATTGGATATCAACAAGGTATGAACTTAAAGCATTACGTGAAAATCGTACACCTCATTATTTAACTTTTAGAAAAATATAAGATTATGTTTCAAATATTATAGGATATTGAATAGTTACATCAATTTCGCAATGGACGCTTTAGTTGATCTGGATTAATACAAAAGCCTTAATTAGGAGATTATTTATGGCAGGCCATTTAACACCCATTCCTATGGCATCTCAATCTGTTGGACCTTTGAAGGGAACTGCAATTATTCCTGGGGATAAATCAGTTTCGCATAGATCGCTGATATTAGGAGCTCTTTCAGTAGGTGAAACTAAAATATCAGGACTTTTATTAGGACAAGATGTACTGGATACTGCTAAAGCAATGAGTGCTTTTGGAGCTAAAGTTACAGACCACGGTGAAGGAAACTTTTCTGTAAATGGTGTTGGTGTTGGTGGGTTTTCTGAACCTGTTGATGTGATTGATTGTGGAAATGCTGGTACGGGTGTCAGGCTTATTATGGGTGCGATGTCTACAAGCCCTATTAATGCAACTTTTACTGGTGATGCTAGTTTGCGTTCAAGGCCAATGGATAGAATTACAGACCCTTTAGAACTGTTTGGCGCAAAATCTTATGGAAGAACAAATGGTTTTTTACCTTTAACAATGGTTGGAGCTAGAGATGCGCACGCTATTAGATATATTTCACCGCACCCATCTGCCCAAATTAAATCAGCTATTCTGCTCGCAGGCTTAAATGCACTTGGGGAAACTACATTAATCGAGCCTGAAAAAACTCGTGACCATACGGAGAGAATGCTAAGTGGATTTGGTGCAGATATCGAGACAGTTGAAATTAAGGATGGATTTGCAATTACATTGCAAGGTAGACCAGAATTAACTGCTCAAGACATTGTTGTACCCCGTGATCCATCTTCAGCAGCTTTCCCTGTTTGTGCTGCATTGATAGTGGAAGGCTCAGAAATATTTTTACCTAATATATGTCTAAACCCTACTCGATCAGGGCTATTTACGACGTTGGTTGAAATGGGTGCAGACATAGAGTTTGAAAATAATCGCTTAGAGGGTGGGGAACCTGTTGCAGATTTGCGCGTAAAATCTTCATGTCTAAATGGCATAGAAGTTCCTCCAAATAGGGCTCCTTCAATGATTGACGAGTATCCAATTTTGTCTGTTGTTGCTGCTTTTGCGAAGGGTAAAACTATTATGCGTGGTATTAAAGAGCTTCGGGTCAAAGAATGCGATAGAATTGATGCTATGGCCCGTGGCTTAGAGACAATGGGAGTTACTGTTGAAGAGGGTGAAGATTATTTAATTGTACACGGTCAAAATGGTGAAGTAGAGGGTGGTGGAACAGCACAAACACATTTAGATCATCGCATTGCTATGTCATTTTTGTGCTTGGGCTTAGCATCTAAGAAATCAATAAAAGTTGATGATGGGCATGCTATTGCTACATCATTCCCAATTTTTAAAAGTTTAATGACCGATTTAGGAGCTAGTATTACTGGCTGATCTCAAAGGGTTTAAAATGAAATTTATAGTTGCAATAGATGGACCGGCTGCAGCAGGTAAGGGAACTATAGCAAAAGCTGTAGCAAAATACTTTAAATTTCCTCATCTAGATACTGGATTATTGTATCGTGGGGTTGGAAAAAAGGCTTTGGCTTATTCAAGAACATCTTACTATCCTGAAATTGCTAAGCAATTAGCCTTAGATTTAAAACCTGTGGATTTAGAGGCTAATGATTTACGCACACCTGAGGTTGCAAAGGCAGCCAGTAAAATAGCAGTAATTCCTGAAGTTCGCGAAGTTCTATTAGATTTTCAACGTAATTTTGCAAATCAAGAGGGTGGGGCTGTTTTAGATGGGCGAGATATAGGAACTGTGATTTGCCCCTATGCACACGTAAAGCTATTTATAACAGCCAGTGCTGAAATCCGTGCAATACGAAGATACGAAGAATTAAAAAATAATGGACTCGAAATTAGTTTTGAAAATGTAATGAGAGATGTAGTTTCTAGAGATAAAAGAGATCAAGAACGAAATGCATCACCATTAATTATTGCGGATGATGCCTATGAAATAGATACTTCATCATTATCAGCAAACGATGCAGTTGGAGTTGCAATTGATCATATCAATGAAAAATTCAAAAATTTATAAATCAGTGTAATAAAATAAAATTGAAAACATAAAACAACCTTGTTAACTTCTACTAATATGTTTTGATATTACTTGGGAGGGTAAGATTGAGATTTTTTTATTTTCTTTCGATGTTGCTCTTGCTAACTTTTTCATTAAACGCTGAGGAAATTCATCAAAGTCCGCTGGCTTTTGAGAAGTGTTCAAATAAATCAAATACTCTTACAGAGTATCAAAGCATGTTGAAAAAATATAAATTAGATGGTGTAAATTATAATCAAGAATATGACGCACTTTTATCTGAGTTAAATTTGTACGAATTAAAGATCCAAAAAATAGAAAAGCAAATAAAAGAAAACCCTTCAAATTCAGAATTTTGGGAAAAGTATGAAGCAACTTATAAAATTTATGAAAACATAACTAAAAGAATACATCAGTTAAATAAATATGGCGAAAAATTAGAAGAAGATTCTATGTTATTTATTTCTAAATTTACTAAATTAAGAAATGAGATTTCAATAAATTGTGATGGTGAATGGCAGATTGGTATTATTCGAAAATATTGTAACAACGGAAATGATAATTTTCAGGCATTTTGTGATCAATTTAGTAGATAATAAATTTTCTAATCATGCTTAAGAAAAATGTAATATTTTTTTGTGGAGCCACTTTAATTGAATAATAAAGAATCTGAATTTATAAGCTAGTACCTTTACCTTATGGAGAATATACCCTATACGCACGCGAGATTGTACTGTTTTAGGTGGCTTATGTCATCTGTTGGTAAGGCAAGGCTGGAAATATCCGGCCTTTTGTGTGTTTGTAGCTGATCCATATTGAGTATGATTGTAACTTTAACCTAAAGACCCGTGGGAAAAACCGCGTGGCCCGAAAAATATATGAAGGAACTTATATATGTGCGCAAAAGCGACAATGGAGGAATTCGAAGCCCTCTTAAACGAAAGCTTCGACATTGACACACCTGATGAAGGTTCTGTCGTAAAAGGTAAAGTAATCGCAATCGAATCTGGTCAGGCCATTATTGATGTTGGTTACAAAATGGAAGGTCGAATTGACCTCAAAGAATTTGCAAACCCTGGTCAAGCACCCGAAATTGAAGTTGGAGATACTGTTGAGGTATTTCTTGATCGTGTTGAAAACCAGCGTGGTGAAGCAGTTATTTCTCGTGAAAAAGCTCGTCGTGAAGAAGCTTGGGATCGATTGGAAAAAGCGCATGCATCAGAAGAACGTGTTGATGGTGCAATATTTGGTCGCGTAAAAGGCGGCTTCACTGTTGATTTAGGCGGAGCGGTAGCATTCTTACCTGGTTCGCAGGTTGATGTCCGTCCAGTCAGAGATGCAGGACCTTTAATGGGAATGGCTCAGCCATTCATCGTTCTTAAAATGGATCGCCGCCGAGGTAATATTGTTGTTTCTCGTCGTGCTATTCTAGAAGAATCACGTGCTGAACAGCGTGCAGAAATTGTAGGCAAATTAGCTGAAGGTGATGCGGTAGATGGTGTAGTTAAAAACATTACTGATTATGGTGCTTTTGTTGACTTAGGTGGCGTTGATGGATTGCTTCACGTTACTGATATGGCATGGTCAAGGGTAAATCATCCTTCTGAAGTCTTAACAATTGGTGAAACGATTAAAGTACAAGTTATAAAGATTAATAAAGATACACATCGTATATCTCTAGGAATGAAGCAATTGCAGGATGACCCATGGGGTGATGTTGCTGCCCGTTTCCCATTAGAATCGTTACACACTGGCCGAGTTACAAACATTACTGATTATGGTGCGTTTGTTGAGTTAGAGCCAGGTGTTGAAGGACTAGTTCACGTTTCTGAAATGTCCTGGACAAAGAAGAATGTTCATCCAGGAAAGATCGTATCAACTTCACAAGAAGTTGAAGTAATGGTTTTAGAAATCGAGACAGATAAGCGCAGAGTTTCACTTGGCTTAAAACAGACACAAGGTAATCCATGGGAAGGTTTTGCTAAAAACTTCCCTGAAGGAGCTGAAGTTGAAGGTGAAGTTAAGAACATCACTGAATTTGGTTTGTTCATTGGGCTTGAAGGTGAGATTGACGGTATGGTTCATTTGTCAGATTTGGCTTGGGATCAATCTGGTGAAGAAGCTTTAGCTAATTACAAAAAAGGTGATATCGTAAAAGCTGTTGTAATAGATGTTGATGCAGAGAAAGAGCGTATTTCTTTATCAGTTAAAAATCTAGGTCAAGATCCTTTTGCTGAAGCAGTTTCAGGAGTTAAGCGTGGAGCAGTTGTAACAGTTGAAGTTACATCTATCGAAGAAGGTGGCATTGAAGTTGAATACGATGGCATGAAGGCATTTATTCGTAGATCAGATTTATCTCGAGATCGTGCTGAGCAACGCCCTGAGCGTTTCAGTGTGGGAAATAAGTTAGATGCACGTGTAACATCAATAGATGCAAAAACTCGTAAACTTGGATTATCAATTAAAGCACGTGAAATTGCGGAAGAAAAAGAAGCTGTTGAACAGTATGGCTCCTCAGACTCTGGAGCGTCATTAGGTGATATCCTCGGTGCAGCTTTGAAAAGTAACGATTAAATAAAAATATAATGTAAAAATAGCGCTGATTTTTCAGCGCTATTTTTTTGCTTACGATTCGAAATCATAAAAATTAATCGAATTATTATTGATAATTTACTAAATAAATCAAAAAACTTTTATTAATTTAAAAAAAAATAGTAATTAAATAAGGTTTTTCGAAATTTTTTTAATTGAGGGACTTTGCACGTAGGTTAAAATCTGTAACTATATTTCAAGTTTCAAGTAATAATATCATGGAGATACAATAATGATACGTTCAGAGTTGGTGGAAAAGATTGCTGCTGAGAACCCACATTTATACCAACGAGATATAGAACGTATTATTGCAACTGTTTTTGATGAAATTATTGATGCCATGGCAAGTGGAAATAGAGTTGAATTGCGTGGCTTTGGTTCTTTTTCAGTTAAGCAGAGAGAAGCTAGAAGAGGTAGGAACCCTAGGACAGGTGAAACAGTAGATGTTGAAGAAAAACATGTTCCTTTCTTTAAAACCGGCAAACTTCTGCGAGACCGTTTAAATAATGACTAAATAATTAAAAGTCATCACTCTATTAAAGGCCTTCATGCGTATAGTTCGTTTTACCATTATCTCTTTTATATCTGTTATTTTGTTAATTTTAGCATTAGTAAACCGCCAGCTTGTAGATTTTCGATTTATACCAATTAACTTATCTAATCAGCTGGGCATTGCTGGAAATTTCTTAATCCCTTTATTTTTGATAGTTTTTTTTGGAGTTTTATTAGGAGTACTTCTAGGGTTCTTTGCGGAATATTTACGTGAACATAAATACCGTAAAGCACTCTCAGAGAAAGCTAAACGAGTTAAAGTTTTAGAAAATGAAATCAAAAAATTAAAAAATATTAATAATAATGAAGCCGATCAAATTCTTGAATTACTTGAATAGAGACTAAATTTAGCTATTTAAACTATAATAAAGTTTTATGAAACTAACCCGAGATATGAAAAGATAAAACCATGCGAGTGAAAATTTGTGGATTAACAACGCTCAACACATTGAGTGCTGCAATTAATTCAGGTGCAACATATGTTGGGTTTGTTTTTTTTGAAAAATCACCTCGTCACTTAACAATTGAACAAGCAATTAAAATGGCAAATATTGTTCCAGATGGCATATGTAAAACTGCATTGGTTGTTGATCCTTCTGATAAAGACTTGGATGACCTTCTAGATAAAGTCCCAGTTGATATGATACAGCTTCATGGCCATGAAAGTGCTGAAAGGGTGTCAGAAGTTAAAGATAAATTTGGCCTGCCAGTGATGAAAGCAGTTGGAATTTCTGATGAATCAGATTTAGTTAATTTGTATGAACATAGTAGAATAGCTGATCAAATATTGGTTGATGCTAAGCCTCCTAAAAACGCAGTTTTGCCAGGAGGAAATGGTCTGTCCTTTGATTGGAAATTGTTAGCTGGTAGACGTTGGTCAACTCCATGGATGCTTGCGGGTGGTTTGAATTCCAGTAATTTGTTGCAAGCTGCTAAACTGACTGGTGCAAGGCAATTTGATGTTTCCTCTGGTGTTGAGACATCAACTGGGGTTAAAGATATAAAACTTATTTCAGATTTTATTCAAGCGGCTAATGGAGATCCATAATGGCAAATGATATGTTTAATTCTTTCATGAACGTACCTGACGAAAAAGGTAGGTTTGGTGAATTTGGTGGGCGATTTGTTTCAGAGACACTTATGCCCCTTATTTTAGATCTTGAAGCTGAATATGAAAAAGCAAAAACTGACGAGTCCTTTTGGGATGAAATGAACTATTTGTGGAAATACTACGTTGGTCGACCTTCACCTCTTTACTTTGCAGATCGAGTAACTGCTGAGCTTGGTGGGGCTAAAATTTATTATAAACGTGATGAACTAAATCACACTGGGGCCCATAAGATTAATAATGTTTTAGGTCAAATTCTTTTAGCCCGAAGAATGGGGAAAACACGTATAATAGCAGAAACTGGTGCTGGCCAACATGGTGTGGCAACTGCAACTGTTTGTGCGAAATTTGGATTAAAATGTATAATTTATATGGGTGCACATGATGTTGAGCGCCAAGCTCCAAATGTATTTAGGATGAAACTATTAGGGGCAGAAGTTATCCCAGTTACAAGTGGACGTGGGACTTTAAAAGATGCAATGAATGACGCTTTGCGTGATTGGGTAACTTATGTGGATGAAACGTTTTACTGTATTGGTACTGTTGCAGGACCTCATCCATACCCTGCAATGGTACGTGATTTTCAATCAATTATAGGCAAAGAAACTAAAGAACAAATAATGGAAGCAGAAGGTCGCCTACCAGATAGTCTTATTGCATGTATTGGTGGTGGATCAAATGCTATAGGTCTCTTTCACCCATTTTTAGATGAGCGAGATGTTCGGATTATTGGAGTTGAAGCTGGTGGCAAGGGTGTTAATGACAAAATGGAACACTGTGCTTCTCTAACAGGCGGTAGGCCAGGTGTTTTACATGGAAATCGAACATATTTGCTTCAGGATGATGACGGTCAAATATTAGAGGGCCATTCTATCTCTGCAGGCTTAGATTACCCAGGAATAGGTCCAGAACATAGTTGGTTGCACGAAACAGGACGAGCAGAATATGTTTCCGTAACTGATCAAGAAGCATTGGATGCATTTCAATTTTCGTGCCGTACAGAAGGGATTATTCCAGCTCTCGAGCCAGCCCATGCTTTAGCACATGTTAGAAAAATAGCAGGTGATTTACCAAAAGATCATATAATGGTTATGAATATGTGTGGTCGAGGTGATAAAGATATATTCACAGTTGCTAGAGCTCTTGGATGGGATATGAACGAAGATTAGGAATACATAAACTTTTTAATTATTTTTTGTTTCTTAATGTAGGTTTTGAGGTGAAACATGGCAGTCATGTTAGGTGTTGATACAGGTGGAACTTATACAGACGCTGTTTTAATAAAAAATGGTGTTGAAGTAATCGCCAGCTCAAAATCTTTAACAACCAGATTTAATTTAGCAATCGGAGTAGGAAACGCTGTTTCTTCTGTTTTAAAAGAAAGTGGTGTAAGTGCAAAAGATATTGTGATGACTTCACTTTCAACCACTTTGGCTACGAATGCTTTGGTTGAAGGAAAAGGTGGAAAAGTTTGCCTAGTTTATATTGGTTTTAATGCAAAAGATATTGAGCGCCAAGGATTGGCTGATGCGTTAAGGGGAGACCCAGTAATTATTATATCAGGTGGACATGATCATTCAGGAAATGAAAATTCTAAACTTGATTTAAACACATTACGTATTGAGTTAGATAAGATTGATAATGTAACTGGATTTGCTATTGCTGGGCAATTTGCAACACGAAACCCTTCACATGAAAAAGCTGCTCGTGATGTAATTCGTGAGTTTACAGGAATTCCTGTTTCATGCTCATACGAACTCTCAGCAAAATTGGGTGGTCCAAAGCGTGCGATGACAGCGGTATTGAATGCGCGTCTAATTGGTATGATAGATCATTTAATCGGCGCAACAGAAAGCTATCTTAAAAGTATTGGTATATCTTCTCAAATGATGGTTGTGCGAGGTGATGGTGCATTAATAAGTGCTGAGCAAGCAAGAAAAAAGCCTATTGAGACTATACTATCTGGCCCTGCAGCTAGTATAGTAGGGGCAAGTTGGTTATCAAATGAAAAAGATGCCCTTATCTCTGATATTGGCGGTACGACCACTGATGTTGCAATTCTAAAAGAAGGTAAGCCTAAAATTGACCCTGATGGTGCAATGGTGGGAGGATTGAGAACTATGGTTGAAGCTGTAGCAATGCGTACATTCGGTCTGGGTGGGGATAGTCAGGTGCACCTAAATAGAGAAGGCCTGAAAGGTGAATTATTTCTCGGGCCAAGACGTGTTTTGCCGGTTTCATTGCTGGCGGTTGAATATAAAAAAATCGTACATGATGCATTAGATAGTGCTTTAAATTCGAATAAAGTTAATGAATTTGATGGACAGTTTTTAGTTCCAATGACTGATAATGCATCAGAATTAAGTGACCGTGATATTATTGTTTTCAATAGAATTAAAAATGGACCAGTTCCGATGTCCCAAGCCGTAAAGACAAGAATTGACTTAGGCTCGATAAATAGATTGCTGGAGCGTGGAATTATCATGCATTCAGCATTAACGCCATCTGATGCAAGTCATGTATTAGGTACTGTAAATAATTGGGATTCAGTGGCTGCTCAAAAATCATTATTAATCTTTGGAAGAATGAGAACTGGATCAGGTGAAATCCTCTCTAAAGATGCTAAAGAATTAGCCTTTAGAATTATAAATCAATTAACTGAACAAACATCTGAAGTGATTTTAGAAACTGCTTTTGGTGAGGAAGATATAGATGGAAAAGCAAGAGATTTAGCACGACATATTTTAGTAAAATCAGGCCTTAATCATCATAGAAATATTATTTCACTTGATGCATCTATTAACTTACCAATAATTGGATTAGGTGCATCCGCTAAAACATATTATGGTGCTGTTGGGAAAAGATTATCTACAAAAACTATTCTTCCAAAACATGGAGATGTTGCTAATGCTATTGGTGCAGTGGTTGGACAAATAACAATGCGAGAATCTGGAAAAATAGTTAGTGGTGGAGAAGGTATTTGGCGTGTTTTTGCTGATAATGGCCCAGTTGATTATATAAAAAAAAATGATGCTTATGATGTACTTAGAAAAATTTTAATTGATAAAGTAGAATTAGCGGCAAAAAATGCTGGTGCTGAGAATATCCAAATTCAATTTGAAGATGATGAGCAGTCTGCAACGATTGATGGGCGAGAGGTGTTCATTGAGGGATCTATCTTAGCTATTGCATCAGGTCGCCCAAGGATTAGTGGTTTATGAGCTATATAAAAACAATTGGCTTTGATGCCGATGATACGCTTTGGCATAATGAAAGGTTTTTTGGTGAAGCTCAGGACACTTTAAAAGATTTGTTGTGTAAATACGCCGATAAAGAAACAGTTTCAAAAGCGGTATTGGAAATGCAACGCCAGAATGTAGAATTACTTGGATATGGTATAAAATCATTTACGATTGCAATGATGCAGGTTGCTTTAGATTTAAGCGATGGAAAGTTGAGTGCTAATTCAATGAGGGAGGTTATTGATATTGGTAAAAATATGATGATGCATCCTGTTGATTTTATAGACGGTGTTACAAATATTTTAGATGACCTAAGTAAGTCTTATGAATTGGTTTTGATAACAAAAGGTGATTTGATAGATCAGGAACGTAAAGTTGCTATTTCTGACGTTGGAAAATGGTTTAAACATATTGAAATTGTAAGTGAAAAACGTCCTAGTACATACAAAGATATTTTTGGTCGTTTCGGTAATATGGATGAAAGCGTGATGGTTGGAAATTCTATTAAATCTGATGCGGTTCCAGCAGTTCAAGCAGGTGCTTGGGGAATTCATGTTCCATATCCTATAACTTGGGAATTAGAACTAGCTGAGCCAATGAGTGACCATGAACGTTACTTTGAAGCTACAACTTTATTACATGCAGCAGAAATAATTAAATCTATTTAAAGGAAATTAAAATTTAAAAATGTCCCAAGGTCAAAAATCAAATATATTTAGGGCAATTGAATTTGCTCCAATATGGTTAGCTTTGGCTTTTGGACGGATTCTTCCATTTTGGCTGCGTGGAAAAATGTTTGCAATACTAGGTGGTATCATTATTTCCTTATTTCCTAAAGCTAGGAACAGAGTTCATAAAGGTTTGAATATAGCTTTCCCGGATTTGTCAAAAAAAGAAATAAATTTAATAACTAAGAAAGTTGGTCAAAATACTGCACGTACACTTTCTGAAATTTTGATGAATGATGATTATAAGAAGCGTAAAGAATTAATTACTGCAGAAGGTGAAGGCTTTTCTGTTTTAAAAGAATCAAGGAGTAATAACAAAGGTGCAATTATTGTTTCAGCACACTTTGGGCAATGGGAAGCAATTCGACATCACCTTGCTGAAAACAATATGGAAACTGGAGCTGTTTACCGCAAGAACAATAACCCTTTTTATGAGCGATTATTTTATAAGTCTATTCTGCATGGTGGGCTACCAATTGTGCCACGTGGAGGATCTGGAAATATTGCAATGATAAGGCATTTAAAAAAGGGTGGTTTTTTTGCTCTATTAGTAGATCAAAAATATAATTCAGGTGAGCCTCTAGATTTTTTAGGTCAAGATGCAAAAACAACAACTGCTCCAGCAGAAATGGCCTTAAGATATGATTTGCCCTTAGTTCCTGTATTTGCAATACGCCAATCTAATGGGCAAAATATACTTTTAAAATATGAAAAACCAATTGAACATACTGATGTAATTACTATGACCAACCAAATTAATGAACGAATTAGTAATCGTATTAGAGAAAACCCTGAACAATGGTATTGGCTACATAACCGCTGGAATAAAGGCTAGTATGTTGATTTAATTAAGGTTTTAGCTTGTGGATAATAGAATTTATCAACTTTTCTTTTTCATCACCCTTGAGCAGTATACTTTTAGCTTTTGACACAGTTTGCTC